>Ga0102956_1000045_pt1 | contig 38678 bp, 34 predicted proteins | sample SalPonF2_A_D2_MG_FD_84515 | JGI IMG/M metagenome (GOLD analysis project Ga0102956, IMG submission 84515) | Salt pond soil microbial communities from South San Francisco under conditions of wetland restoration - Salt Pond MetaG SF2_A_D2_MG ...
AGCAAGACATAAAAGAGTAGAGAAGGAGTCGGGTTTGATGTCCCACAGCAATTGGAAGCGCCTCTGGCTCGGCCTGCTGGGCACTGGTCTCGGTCTGGGACTGGCTGCACCTGCGATGGCCGACTGGGCACTAAACATGCCACGCGGCGCAACGGCGATCAGTAACGAGGTTTACGACCTGCATATGCTGATCCTCGGCATATGCTGCCTGATAGCGATCGTGGTGTTCGGCGTGATGATCGTGTCGATCTTTCTGCATCGCAAATCTCGCGGCGTCGAACCCGCTCAGTTTCATCACAGCACGAAGGCCGAGATCATCTGGACCGTGATCCCGATCCTGATCCTGGTGGGCATGGCCGTGCCGGCCGCGGAGACGCTGGTCAGGATGGAAGACACCCGTAACGCGGATATCACCGTCAAAGTCACCGGATACCAGTGGAAATGGCGTTACGACTACCTCGACGACGACATCGGCTTCTACAGCACCCTCGATCGGGCCAGCAACGCGGCGCGCCGGCTGAATTCCGGTATCCAGCCGGCAGGCGTGGATAACTACCTGCTCGATGTCGACAATCCGCTGGTGGTCCCGGTTGGCGCCAAGGTGCGGCTGCTGATCACCGCGGCCGACGTATTGCATGCCTGGTGGATGCCCGATTTCGCCATCAAGAAAGACGCCATACCGGGTTTCGTCAATGAGGCCTGGTTCCGCGTCGAGAAAGCCGGCACCTACCGCGGACAGTGCGCGGAACTGTGCGGACGCGACCATGGCTTCATGCCGGTTGTCGTGATCGCGAAAGACGCCGCCGATTACGCCGAATGGATGGCGGATCAACGCAGCGCTGCCGGCCTCGGTGACGAGCCCGGCGAAGCGCTCGCGGCCACGCCCGTTGCCGCGACTTCCGTTGCCGCAGCGGCTCCGGCGGTAGACGGCGAGCGCGAGATCGACGATCTCGTCGCCATGGGTGAGGCCCTTTATCAGCAACACTGCGCCGCTTGCCACCAGGCAGACGGCTCCGGCATGGCCCCGGCATTCCCGGCACTCGCTGGCAGCCCTGTCGTCACCGGTAGCCTCGACGAACATGTCGGCGTCGTGCTCAAGGGGCGGCCCGGCACCGCGATGGCTCCGTTCGGCCCCCAGCTCACCGACCTGCAACTGGCCGCTATCGTCACCTACCAGCGCAACGCGTGGGGTAACGACACCGGTGACGTTGTGCAGCCCGGCTATATCGCGGCTGCCAGATAGGAATTCGAAGGAGAGGATCAGATGAGTACTGCTGAACATCACGTCGCGGACCACGCCCACGACGACCACGATCACGGGCCGGCCAAGGGCATCATGCGCTGGCTGACAACCACCAATCACAAGGACATCGGGACCATGTACCTGGTGTTCGCGCTGATCATGTTCCTGACCGGCGGCACGATGGCGCTGGTGATCCGCGCCGAGCTGTTCCAGCCCGGCCTGCAACTGGTCGAGCCGGCCTTCTTCAACCAGATGACCACGATGCACGCACTGATCATGGTGTTCGGCGCCGTGATGCCGGCGACAGTGGGTCTGGCCAACTGGATGATCCCGATGATGGTCGGCGCCCCGGATATGGCGCTGCCGCGCATGAATAACTGGAGTTTCTGGATCCTCCCGGTTGCTTTCACGCTATTGCTTTCAACGCTTTTGCTGCCCGGTGGTGCGCCTGCCGCAGGCTGGACAATGTATCCGCCTCTGGTTCAGCAAACCGGCGACGCGTTTCCGTTCATGGTTTTCTCGATCCACCTGATGGGCGCCTCCTCGATCATGGGGGCGATCAACATTATCGTCACGATCATGAACATGCGCGCACCCGGCATGACTTTGCTGAAAATGCCGTTGTTCGTCTGGACCTGGCTTATTACGGCCTACCTGCTGATTGCCGTGATGCCTGTGCTCGCCGGCGGCGTCACGATGCTGCTCACGGACCAGTATTTCGGTACCACGTTCTTCCGCGCCGATGGCGGCGGCGACCCGGTGATGTTCCAGCATATTTTCTGGTTCTTCGGTCATCCCGAGGTCTACATCATGATTCTGCCGGCGTTCGGCATTATTTCGGAGATCATTCCGACGTTTTCTCGCAAACCGTTGTTCGGTTACGAGTCAATGGTGTACGCGACCGCCAGCATCGCTTTCCTCTCATTCATCGTCTGGGCCCACCACATGTTTACTGTCGGCATGCCACTCGCCGGCGAGCTGTTCTTCATGTTCTCGACGATGCTTATCGCGGTGCCAACCGGGGTGAAGGTTTTCAACTGGATCTCGACCATGTGGCGCGGGGCAATGACTTTCGAGACCCCGATGCTGTTTTCGATCGCGTTTGTAATCCTGTTCACGATTGGCGGTTTCTCCGGGCTGATGCTTGCTATCGCACCGGCCGACTTCCAGTACCACGACTCGTATTTCGTCGTCGCCCATTTCCACTATGTGCTGGTACCTGGCGCCGTGTTCGCGATCATGGCCGGCGTCTACTACTGGCTGCCGAAGTGGACCGGGCACATGTACAGCGAAAAACTCGGCAAGCTGCATTTCTGGATATCGACGATCTCGGTGAACGTGTTGTTCTTCCCGCAGCATTTCCTCGGTCTCGCCGGAATGCCGCGCCGCATTCCCGACTACAACACGCAGTTCGCGGACTTCAACATGATTTCGTCGATCGGCGCATTTGTGTTCGGTTTCTCGCAGCTGCTGTTCGTCTACATCATCTGGCGCTGCGTCAAGGGTGGCGAACCGGCCACGGCCGAAGTCTGGGAGAGCCCGGTCGGTCTGGAATGGACCGTGCCGTCGCCGGCGCCGTACCACACCTTCGATGTCGCGCCAGAAGTAAAGTAGGCAATGATGTCGATGCCGGACGAAGCGCAACGTAGGCGCAAGGCGCGGATCAACGCCGTGAAACTGGCGTTGCTCGCCCTTGCGTTCTATGCGGTCTTTATCGTGGCGCAACTCTACCGCGGCCAATGAGCGACCGGGAAAAACAACAGGACCGGGAAAACCGCAGCCTCATCAAGCAGCTGGTGGTGCTGACCGTCGCGATGTTCGGTTTCGGTTACCTTCTGGTGCCGTTGTATGACGCATTCTGCGAACTGACCGGAATTCGCACCAATTTCACGGCGACCGACCCGACCGTGGCGATGGCGGTCGATACCGACCGTGAGGTCACGATTGAGTTCATCGCAACGCCCAATATCAATGCGCCGTGGAGTTTCGCGCCTGTGCAGGCGAAGATGAAGGTGCAGCCCGGCAAACTGTATGAGGCCACCTACATCGCGACCAACCTGACGGATGCAGCAATAACCGGCAACTCGGTACCCGACGTCAAACCCTCGCAGGCCGCGAAGTATTTTCGCAAGACTGAGTGTTTCTGCTTTACGCCGCAGCCATTTACCGCCGGGCAGAGCCGCGAACTTCCGGTTCGCTTCATCGTGGATCCGGATCTGCCGCCACATATTGAGACCATTACGCTATCGTACAGCCTGTTCTCGATACAGCAGGCTGCTAATGCGGCACAATAAGCAAAACCTTTAGACAAAAATCACGACATACGGACGACGCCATGACACTAGCGAAAGAAGGCACAAGCTACTACGTACCTCACGGCAGCCGTTGGCCGATTACCGGCGCGGTCGCGCTATTCCTGATGATGGGCGGAGTATCGACCTGGCTGAACGGCTCCGGCGCGGCCAAGTGGATCGCGTTGCTCGGCCTGGTCGCTTTGATCTATATGCTGGTCGGCTGGTTCAGCGACGTCATTGGCGAGAGTGAGGGCGGCATGTACTCCGCCCAGGTGGATCGATCGTTCCGCATGGGCATGAGCTGGTTCATTTTCTCCGAGGTCATGTTCTTTGCGGCATTTTTCGGCGCGTTGTTCTACGCCCGTCAGCTGGCATTACCGTGGCTTGGCGGCGACGGCAGCGGATTTTTCAGCAATCTGCTGTTGTGGGAGAACTTCGAGGCGAGCTGGCCAAGCAACGGACCCGCCGGGGTCGGTGGCGAGTTTCAGTCGATGGGGCCGCTCGGGCTGCCGTTGATCAACACCATTATCCTGCTTACCAGCGGCGTGACGATTACCGTTGCCCACCATGCACTGAAAGACGACAAGCGCAATGTGCTGGCGCTGTTCCTGTTCCTGACCCTGGCGCTCGGCTTCCTGTTCGTCGGTCTGCAGGCTTATGAGTACATTCACGCCTATCACGACCTCAACCTGACGCTGGAAAGCGGCATTTACGGATCGACATTTTTCATGCTCACCGGATTCCACGGCCTCCATGTGACCATCGGTGCGATCATGCTGACGGTGATCTGGTTCCGCTGCCTCAAGGGCCACTTCACTCCGAACCATCATTTCGGTTTCGAGGCGGTTGCCTGGTACTGGCATTTCGTCGACGTGGTCTGGCTCGGCCTGTACATCTTCGTGTACTGGCTCTGACAAAGGAACGGACGACACAACGGAGGCGCTGCAGCCGTGCAGCGCCTTCTTTTTTCCTCGGGAAATCCGGTTTGCGCTAGGTCGGCAGCACGCCGTGGGGCTGGATCATGCCGTTGGCCCATGCGATCAGCAGCAGAACGAAAAGCGCCACGGAAAGCGAAATACGCACCGTCAGCGCCTTGACCATGCGGCGGGAGTCGCTGCCGTCCCGCAACAGGAAGAAAAGTCCCGAACCGAGACTGGCGACAATGGCAAGCAAGACCGCCACAATCAAAAATTTGAGCATCGGCAACGATCCAAAGTGGAACATGACAAGCGACAAATTATAGCAGCGAGCGATGGTCCGCCGCCGCCACGCCGGTTCCGGCCCTCGTTGTGGAGTTCGGCACTGGTGGCATTGCTGATCGTGGCTTTTGTGAGCCTCGGCAACTGGCAATTGCAGAGGGCGCGCGACAAACGCGATCTGCTCGATGCTTTCGACTCCGGCAGCGCGATTCCCGCGGCACGCGCGGCGGCCACAGCAAATGCCGCGAACCAGTACCCACGGTACACGCCGCTGAGTGCGCGAGGACAGTTCGACACCCGCCACCAGTTTCTGCTCGACAACGTCGTCCAGCACGGGCAGGTCGGATTTTACGTTTGGACGCCGTTGCGCCTGGAAGGCAGTAACGCGGCCATTCTGATCAACCGCGGCTGGTTTCCGCTGGGCCCGACCCGCGGCGACATTCCGCCCATCGAGGTCGACGAGCGGCCGCGCGAGATATCCGGTTTGCTGGACCGGTTGCCAGAGCCCGGTCTGCGGCTCTCCGGCAGCGGACTGTCGGCGGAGTGGCCGCGGGTCGCCGTGTACCCGCGGATCGACGAACTGCGGGCGGTTCTCGACTATCCGCTGTACGATTATCTGTTGCTGCTGGACGCCGGCGCTGACGACGGTTTCGTTCGCGATTGGCGGCCGCAGCTTTTGCCGCCGCGGCGGCATGTAGGTTACGCAGTCCAGTGGTTCGCATTTGCAACGGCAGTGCTGGCATTGTTCCTGATTCTGAGTTTTAAACGGGAGAGTTGATGCGACGATGAGCGCGCTCACCAAAAAGCGCCTGCAATTGCTGGGGCTGATTTTTCTGTTCGTCGGGCCTTTGTCAGTAGCCGCCTGGCTCTATTACGGCGACAGCGGCTGGCGCCCGGGCGGGTCCACCAGCCATGGGGACCTGATGCAGCCCGCCGTGCCGCTGCCGCAACTCGAACTGCAGACGGCGGAGGGCAGCGGGCTTGGCACGGATGCCCTGCGCGGCAAGTGGACGCTGGTCTACATCGGCGCCGGCGATTGCGCGGAACCCTGCCGCGAGGCGCTCTACAATCTGCGCCAGGTCAGGCTTGCGCTCGGCAAGGACATGGGGCGGGTGCAGCGCCTGTTCTTCTACCGCGGAGCCTGCTGTGACGAGGAATTTTTCGCCACAGAGCACCCCGACCTGTTCCTCGCAAGTGCCGATCCCGAAACCCGCGCCGCGTTGCTCGCCGTTTTCCCGACCTATAACGGTATCGCAGCCGAAAACGCCGGACGCAGCTATCTCGTGGATCCGCTCGGCAACCTGATGATGAGCTATCCCGCGGACGCCGCGCCGAAGGGCATGCTCAAGGATCTCAAGCGGCTGCTGCGACTCTCACATATCGGATAGGTTCGAAAGCCATGACTTCGCAGACCTTTCGCAAACTCGCAAGACTGACCGCACTCCTGGCCTTCGCCGTCGTCGTGCTGGGAGCCTATGTCCGGCTGACCGATGCGGGCCTCGGTTGCCCGGACTGGCCGGGCTGTTACGGCAAGCTCACGGTCACCGAGGTAATGCGCGATGTCAGCAGCGCGGAAGCGGCTTTTCCCGAGCGTGCGGTAGACGCCGGCAAGGCGTGGCGCGAGATGATCCACCGCTACCTGGCTGCAATCCTTGGACTGGCAATCGTTGCGCTGGCAGTCATCGCCTGGCGGCGGCGCCATATTCCCGGACAGCCTGTGGCATTACCGATTGCGCTGGTCGGTCTGGTCATTTTCCAGGGCTTGCTCGGAATGTGGACGGTTACCCTGTTGCTGAAACCGGTAGTGGTAATGGCGCACCTGCTCGGCGGCATGACTACGCTGGCATTGTTATGGTGGTTATCACTCTCTCCACCTACCGCGGACAGCGGGCGGCACCGGCTCACATCGCTCGCCCTTGCCGGCGTGGCCGTGGTCATCGTGCAGATCGCGCTCGGCGGCTGGACCAGCACCAACTATGCAGCCCTCGCGTGTCCGGCTTTTCCGAGTTGCAATGGGAACTGGTGGCCGGAAATGGACTTTGCCGAGGGATTTCGCCTGTGGCGCGGACTCGGGGTCGACTACGAAGGCGGAGTTCTCCACAACTCGGCGCGAATGGCGATACATTACAGTCACCGTATTTTCGCCCTTGCCGTCATCATTGTACTCGGCAGCCTGATTGCGCGCGGCCTTCGTGACCGGACCCGCCAGGATATCCGGGCCGCGGCGCGCCTGCTCGCGGCGGCGCTGACAACCCAGCTGGTCGTCGGTATCGCGATAGTCAAAACCGGCTTGCCGCTCAGCCTGGCGACGGCACACAATGCATTCGCCGCCGTGTTGCTGCTGTGCCTGCTGACGATGTTGCGTCGTCTGCTGCCACGGGCGGTCCAATCGTCGCGTCAATGAGCGCAACCGAGCCGAAACTCAGAGATTACTTCGAACTTTGCAAGCCAAAGGTCGTGGGGCTGATCGTATTCACCGCGATCGTCGGGATGTTTCTCGCCACACCCGGTCTCGTCCCGTGGCAGGCGTTCGTTTTTGGCACGATCGGTATCGGACTCGCCGCGTCATCGGCGGCCGCGATCAATCATGTTCTCGATCGCCGCATCGATGCCGAGATGAAACGCACGATGAACCGGCCTATTCCGACCGGACATGTCAGCGAATCCCAGGCACTGGTTTTTGCCTTTGGTCTCGGGCTGGCATCGATGCTTATTCTCGCGGTCGGCGTCAATCCTCTGACAGCCGTTCTGACCTTTTTCAGCCTGATCGGATATGCCGTCGTTTATACCGTCTATCTGAAGCGTGCGACACCGCAGAATATCGTCATCGGCGGAGCGGCCGGCGCGGCACCGCCGGTACTTGGCTGGACCGCGGTAACCAACAGCATCGATCCGCATGCCCTGCTGCTGTTTCTGATAATTTTCACCTGGACGCCACCGCATTTCTGGGCGCTTGCGATTGCCCGGCGCGACGACTATGCGCGGGTCGGGATACCGATGTTGCCGGTCACCCACGGCGTCGAATTCACCCGTCTGCATATCCTGCTCTATACGATATTGCTGGTGATCGTCACGGTGCTGCCGTTCATCACAGGAATGAGCGGCGTGGTTTACCTGGCAGGCGCCCTGCTACTCGGCGCCATGTTCCTCTATTATGCAGCAGCAATGAAACTGACCGACCGGCCTGACCTGCCGATGAAAACCTTTGGCTTCTCGGTCACCTACCTGATGGCGTTGTTTGCGCTCCTGCTCGTTGACCACTACCTGCCATACCGGTAAAAAATGGACGTTACCCCGATCCTCGATGCCCTCAATGACGCCCAGCGCGAGGCAGTCACGGGAGAGCAGGTGCCGATGCTGGTGCTGGCTGGCGCCGGCAGCGGCAAGACCCGGGTACTCACTCATCGAATCGCCTGGCTGATCACAGTCGAGGGAGTTTCGCCGCACGGCGTGCTGGCAGTGACGTTTACCAACAAGGCAGCGCGCGAGATGCGCAACCGTATCGACGGCCTGCTCGGTATGCCCGCCGCCGCCTCATGGGTCGGCACTTTTCACGGACTCGCTCACCGCTTGCTGAGAATTCACTGGCAGGAAGCCGGTCTGCCGCAGTCTTTCCAGATACTCGACTCGGACGATCAGTACCGGTTGATCCGGCGCATTTTGCGATCGATGGAACTTGACGAATCGCGCTGGGCGCCACGCGAGATCCAGTGGTTTATCAACGGCCAAAAAGACGAGGGCCTGCGGCCGCAGCATATCGATACCGCGGACGACCCCAATCGCCAGCAAATGGTGCGTGTGTACGAGGCCTATCAGGAGGCCTGCGATCGCGCCGGGGTAGTCGATTTCGCGGAACTACTGTTGCGAGCACACGAACTGTGGCTCAACAATGAAAGTCTGCTCGCGCACTACCGCAACCGCTTCCGCCACCTTCTGGTCGACGAATTTCAGGACACCAACCGGATCCAGTACGCATGGCTCAGGTTGCTCGCCGGAGACACTGGTGTGCCGTTCGTCGTAGGCGACGACGACCAGTCGATTTACCGCTGGCGCGGCGCGCGTATCGAACATATCCATCGCTTCGAGAAAGATTTCCCGCACAGCAAGGTCATACGGCTGGAGCAGAATTACCGGTCAACCGGAACCATCCTGTCGGCAGCGAATGCGTTAATAGCCAACAACCAGTCGCGCATGGGCAAAAACCTGTGGACCGAGGGCAGCGACGGCGAGCCGATCCGGGTATATGCGGCATTCAACGAACGCGATGAGGCCGATTTCGTCGTCGGGCGGATCCGGCAGTGGGTTACCCAGGGGAACAACCGCAGCGAGGCCGCGGTGCTGTATCGGTCGAACGCCCAGTCGCGGGTGCTGGAGGAGGCATTTTTCAATGCCCAGATCCCGTATCGCGTTTATGGCGGTTTGCGCTTTTTCGAGCGCCAGGAGATCAAGGATGCGCTGGCCTACCTGCGGCTGATGGAAAACCGTGCCGACGATCCCTCGTTCGAGCGCATCGTCAACACCCCGACCCGCGGCATCGGTGCCCGCAGCATAGACATCGTTCGCAGCTACGCGCGCGCAAATGCCTGTTCGATGTGGCGTGCCGCCGGCGCCTGCATCAACGACGGACTCAACCCACGCGCGGCCCGGTCGATGCATGCTTTTATGAATCTCATAGAGACGCTCGCCGCCGACGCCGGGCCCCTGGCGCTGCAAGAGCAGGTGGATCTCGCAATCCAGTCCAGCGGCCTGATAGCGCATTACCGCAAAGAGAAAGGCGAACGCGGAGAGGCGCGGATCGAAAACCTGGAGGAACTCGTCAGCGCCGCGCGCGGTTTCGAGCCCGACGAGGAGGACGGCATGACGCCGCTCGCCGCATTCCTCTCCCATGCAGCGCTGGAGGCCGGGGAGGGCCAGGCCGACGCGTGGGAAGACTGCGTTCAGTTGATGACATTGCATTCGGCGAAAGGGCTCGAGTTTCCGCTGGTATTTATTTGCGGGATGGAAGACGGGTTGTTTCCGCATCAGCGCTCGATCGCTGATCCGGGCGGACTCGAGGAGGAACGCCGCCTGTGCTACGTCGGCGCGACGCGCGCGATGAGTGAGCTGTATTTCACCTATGCCGAACAGCGCCGCTTGCACGGCATGGACAACTTCGGCACACCGTCGCGATTCCTCAACGAGATCCCGGCCACGCTAATCGAGGAAGTCCGGCCGCAGGTCCGTGTATCGCGGCCGTTACAATCCGCCCGGTTTGCGACCGAGCCCGTTCCAGGCGGGCTGCGCCTCGGTCAGCGCGTGCGCCACGCCAAGTTCGGGGAGGGCGTGATTCTGAATGTGGAGGGCCAGGGCGCTCACGCGAGAGTTCAGGTCAACTTCGAACAGCCGGGCACGAAATGGCTGGTCCTCGCCTACGCCAACCTGGAAGTCATGTAGAATAATGCTCGTCTGACCATTGTCGGTTGCGGCGGTCCGGCTCAAAAAAAACATGAAAATTCTCATTCTAGGTGCCGGTCAGGTCGGCTCCACCGCGGCTCAGAATCTCTCCCGCGAAGAAGCCAACGAGATTACCGTGGTCGACCAGAGGGGCGATGTGCTGCGCGAGTTGCAGGATCGTCTCGATATTCGCACGGTACAGGGGCACGCCTCCTATCCGGAGGTGCTCGAACGCGCTGGTGCTCAGGACACGGACATGATCATCGCGCTGACCAACAGCGATGAGACGAACATGGTCGCATGCCAGCTCGCCTATACGCTCTATCACACACCCACCAAGATCGCGCGAATTCGCGCCGCCGAGTACATCGCGCGCGACAACCTGTTCGCCAATGATTCGATCCCCGTGGATGTCGCAATCAGCCCCGAGCAGCTCGTTTGCGAGTATGTCGAGCAACTGATCCGTTACCCCGGGGCTCTGCAGGTACTCAACTTCGCCAACGGCAAGGTGCGGCTGGTTGGTGTGCGGGCACTCCGCGGCGGGCCGCTGGTGGGACAGGAGCTGCGCACACTGCGCGATCATGTGCCCGACGTAGACAGCCGCGTAGCGGCGGTCTATCGCGATGGCGAGAGCATACCGGTCGGCGGCGATACCCGTATCGAGCACGGCGACGAGGTCTTTTTCGTTGCGGCACGCAAAGACATTCGCGCCGTGATGAGCGAAATGCGCCGCCTCGAAGACCCGGTGCGGCGCGTGGTCATCGCCGGCGGCGGAAACATTGGATTTCGCCTCGCGCAGACGCTGGAACAGACAAACCAGGTCAGCATCATCGAGCGCGATCCGGACCGGGCCCGTGAGATCTCGGAGAAACTCAGCCGCAGCATTGTGCTGTGCGGCGATGCCGCCGATGAGGACCTGCTGCTCGAGGAGAATATCGATAACGCCGATGTGTTCTGTGCCCTGACCAATGCCGAAGAGGCGAATATCCTCTCCGCCATGCTTGCCAAACGGCTTGGCGCCAACAAGGTCATGGCACTGATCAATCGTCCTGCCTATGCCGAACTGGTCGAGGCGGGCACGATCGACATCGCGATATCACCGCAGCAGATTACGATTGGGGCTCTGCTGACGCATGTCCGTCGCGGTGACGTCGCGCGCGTTTACAGTCTGCGGACCGGTGCCGCCGAAGCCATCGAGGCGGTCGCCCACGGAGATCCGAAAACGAGCAAGGTGGTTGGGCGCAGCGTCGAAGAGATCAAACTGCCGCCGGGCGCAACGATCGGCGCGATCGTGCGCGAGGAAGAAGTTCTGATGGCGCATCATGATACGGTCATCGAGGAGGATGACCATGTCATCCTGTTCATGACCGAGCGAAAACAAATCAAAAAGGTCGAACGCCTGTTTCAGGTCGGCGTCACCTTTATCTAGGCGATATGCATCTAAGAGCCGTTTTTCGCATCCTCGGCGTATTGTTGATGGCTTTCAGCCTGACGATGCTGCCACCGCTCGGCGTTTCCCTGTATTACCAGGACGGCACGTGGCTGCCGTTCACCGAGGGATTCATCGTCATCCTGGTGACCGGTCTGGCGGTGTTCGTCATAGCCGGCAAGGAAAAGCCGGCGCTGCGCCTGCGTGACGGATTTTTGATTGTCGCGATGTTCTGGGTCGTACTGAGCGCGGCCGCCGCGATCCCGTTGCTGGTGGCGGGGCGCCCCGATCTGTCGACGACCGACGCATTATTCGAGGCGGTCTCCGGTCTGACCACGACCGGGGCGACGATCCTGATCAACCTTGACACCTATCCACGCTCCATTCTGTATTACCGGCAGCAGCTGCAGTGGCTGGGCGGTATGGGCATCATCGTCCTCGCGGTCGCGGTCCTGCCAATGCTCGGTGTTGGCGGTATGCAACTCTATCGTGCGGAGACACCGGGTCCGGTCAAGGACAACAAGCTGTCGCCGCGAATCGCGCAAACCGCGAAATGGCTGTGGATGGTTTACCTCGGCATGACTGTCGCATGCGGGTTCGCCTACTGGGGGGCCGGAATGGACCCCTTCGACGCGATTGGTCACGCATTCAGTACCGTTGCGATTGGCGGTTTCTCCACTCACGATGCGAGCCTTGGTTACTACAGCCTGATTGGCCTCGAAGGTGCCGGTATCATCGAAATGGTGGCGGTATTTTTCATGTTTATCGCCGGTGCCAATTTTGCACTGCATTTCGCTGCATTCTATCCGTTGTCGCGTTGGAAGCCGCCGTCTTTCAGACTGTATCTGCGTGACAGCGAGTTTCGCGCCTATGCGACGGGGCTCCTGTTTTTAATAGTGTTTGTCGTCGGCCGGCTGATTCAAAGCGGGCAGTACGAAGACATGTCTGAGGCAGTCACAAAAGGCTTGTTCCAGGCAGTGTCGATGGCCACGACCACTGGATTCACCACCGACAACTACTCGGCATGGCCGGGAGCCCTGCCGGTCTTGCTGATTCTCGCCAGCTTTGTCGGTGGCTGCGCCGGCTCGACCGGTGGCGGGATGAAAGTCATTCGCTGGTTACTGATTTACAAACAGGGTCGTCGCGAAGTGATCAAGCTTGTCCATCCGAGCGCGGAGATTCCGGTCAAACTCGGCGACAAGGCTGTGCCGAGCCGGGTTACCGAAGCGGTGTGGGGTTTCTTCTCGGTGTATGTGCTGCTGTTTGGCGTAATGATGGTGATGATGATGGCGACCGGGCTCGATCAGGTCACCGCGTTTGCGGCGGTAACGGCCACGCTGAACAATCTCGGCCCAGGGCTCGGCGATGTCACTGCGAATTTTCGCGAAATCAATGACACCGCAAAATGGGTCAGTATCGCCGCCATGCTGCTCGGCCGGCTGGAGATTTTCACGCTGTTCGTTCTGGTTACCCCGACATTCTGGCGGCGCTAGGCGCCCATGAGCCGACGCGCCGCATTCGAGGACATGCTCGCAACGGGACGTGACGATGCGTTATTGCGGTTTGCGCTCGGACAGGCCTGCCTCGAGGAAGACGATGAGCGGATGGCGATCGTCCACCTCAAAGCCGCGATCAGCCATGACCGGCAATACTCGGCGGCCTGGAAATTGCTCGGGCGGGCACAGCAACAAGCAGGTATGGCGGAGCATGCCGCGCAAACCTATCGCGAAGGTATCGCGATCGCCACCGCCAATGGCGACTGCCAGGCCGCCCGGGAAATGACGGTTTTTCTGCGCCGTCTCGACAGACAGGCGGGACCGGGATGACCACCATGCCATGGCGATCGGGCTGATGAAACCACTCACACTGCTGTTGCGGTTCAGCGCCCTCGCTGAACGGATAAATGTCGCGGTCGGCAAGACGGTGGCGTGGCTGACGTTGTTCATGGTCGTCGTGACCTGTGTCGTCGTCGTATTCCGCTATGCGTTTTCCTCCGGGTGGATCTGGATGCAGGAGACGGTGACATGGGCCCATGGAATCGTCTTCATGCTGGCAGCGGCCTATACCCTCAGCTGCGACGAACACGTGCGAGTGGACATTTTCTATCGCAATGCCAGTCCGCGGCGCAAAGCGCTGGTCGACCTTGTCGGATCGCTGTTGCTGTTGTTGCCGGTCTGCCTGTTTCTGCTGTGGTCGAGCCTCGACTATGCCGCCGCTTCGTGGTCGGTTACTGAGGCGTCACGGCAGACCGGCGGGCTTCCCGGCCTGTTCCTATTGAAATCTGTGATCCCGCTCACCGCCCTGATGCTCGCTCTGCAGGGGGTGGCGATGGCTGTCCGCAGCATCGCGATATTGCTCGGTTCCGATACCCATCCCGGAAAACCCGATACCCGGAAACGGCCGTGATGGAAATGGTGTCGGTGCTGCTTTTTGTCTCTGTAATCGTGGTATTGCTGGCCGGCTACCCGGTTGCATTCTCACTCGCCGGCACCGCGCTGATCTTCGCTTTCGCCGGTGCCGCATTGGGGGTGTTCGACCCCAGTTATCTCACGGCGATGCCAAACCGTGTGTTTGGCATCATGACCAACGAGACACTGCTTGCCGTTCCGCTATTCGTTTTTATGGGCATCATGCTGGAGCGGGCGAAGATCGCCGAAAAACTGCTCGACACATTGAGCCTCCTGTTCGGCTCGATGCGCGGCGGTCTCGGCATCTCGGTCACTGTGGTCGGCATGCTCCTGGCGGCCAGTACCGGAATCGTCGGTGCCACGGTAGTCACGATGGGGCTGCTGTCGCTGCCCAGCATGCTCCGCCGCGGTTACGACCCGCGAGTGGCAACCGGTACCATTTGTGCGTCCGGTACGTTAGGGCAGATTATCCCGCCGTCAATCATCCTGGTGATGCTGGGCGATGTATTGTCTTCCGCTTATCAACAGGCGCAGCTGGCTCAGGGAAACTTCTCGCCCAAAACGGTCACGGTCGGAGATCTGTTTGCCGGAGCATTGTTGCCGGGCCTGTTGCTGGTAATGCTGTATATCGTGTATCTGCTCCTGATTGCCGTTTTTCGCCCGGCAGCGATGCCCGCACATACCGAGGCGCGGCCGCCACCCGGCGCCATGCTGCGGCGTTGCACCAGTGTATTGCTGCCGCCTTTGTTTCTGATTCTCGCGGTGCTTGGCTCGATCATGTCGGGTATCGCGACGCCAACCGAAGCAGCGGGGGTTGGCGCGCTAGGTGCGACCATGCTGGCGTTGCTGAATGGCGAACTCGATATGGCGCGCCTGCGCGAAGTCATGCGCGGTACCGCGCGGGTCAGCAGCATGGTATTCCTGATCCTGATCGGCGCATCGGTATTTTCGCTGGTTTTTCGCGGCTACGGCGGCGATGAGGTCGTACGCAGCGCATTGGTGAGCCTGCCCGGCGGTGTTATCGGTGCTGTGATCACCGTGATGTTGCTGATGTTCCTGCTCGGATTCGTGCTCGACTTCATCGAAATTACGTTTGTCGTGGTACCGATTGTCGGGCCGGTCCTGCTGGCGATGGGTCTCGACCCGGTCTGGCTCGGTGTGATGATCGCGATCAACCTGCAGACCTCATTCCTGACGCCGCCCTTTGGTTTTGCGCTGTTCTACCTGCGTGGCGTTGCCCCTCCGCAAGTCAGGACGGCAGATATTTATCGCGGCGTGTTGCCCTTTGTTGCAATCCAGTTGTTCGCCTTGCTGATAATTGCAGCATGGCCGGCACTGGCAACCTGGCTGCCGGGGATGATCTACGGACCGTGACCGCGTGACGGTGCGCGCATTGGCGCCGCCTATCTAAAGCGAAAGGCTGCGGTGGTAGGCCATCTCCGCCATGTTCTGCCAGGTCGCCATTTTGGCCTGGTACGCCTTATAGGCATCGCGCACCCGCTTGAAATCTGCGTCCGCAGCGGATCGCTCGTCGAGGACAACATCGGTGACGCGGCGTAACTCCCGAAGCACCTCGTCGGGAAACGGCCGTGGCGTAATACCGTGCTCATTCATCAACACCGCGAGAGAGTCCTGATTCCGCGCCATGAATTCCGACTGCATGCGCACGTTGACCTGGGCGCAGGCCGACTCGACGATGCCCTGGAGATCGTCCGGCAGGTTCTCCCACGCCGCACGATTGACGATGCATTCGAGCGTCGGCCCAGGCTCGTGCCAGCCCGGATAGTAATAGTAGCTGGCCGCGCGGAACAGCCCGAGCGCAAGATCGTTATAGGGGCCGACCCACTCGGTGGCATCGATCGTTCCTGTTTCGAGCGCGGTAAACAGTTCCGATGCCGGCACATTGACTGGAGTCACGCCCACGCGTTTGAGCACTTCGCCCCCAAGCCCCGGTATTCGCATCTTCAGGCCGACGAGATCGTCGAGACTGTTGATCTCCTTGTTAAACCAACCGCCCATCTGGGTTCCGGAGTTGCCGGCGGGGAACGGAACAACGCCGAACGGCGCGTAAATCTCACGCCACAGTTCCCACCCTCCGCCGTAGTACAGCCAGGCATTCATTTCCACGGCATTCATGCCGAACGGCACGGTGGCGAAAAACTGCGCAGCTTCGCTCTTGCCTTTCCAGTAATACGCGGCGCCATGACCCATTTCAGCGGTGCCCGTGCTGACCGCGTCGAACACCTCCAGCGGCGGTACCAGCTCGCCGGCAGCGTAAAACTGGATCTGGATTCGCCCGCCGCTGTTGCGCTGGATCGCGTCGGCAAGATCCTGCGCCCCGGTGCCGAGGCCCGGTAATCCCGGCGGCCAGGTGGTGACCATTTTCCAGCTAAATCGCTGTTGTGTTCCGGAATCGGTTCCACCCTGGCGTTCGCTGCCGCAGGCCGCCGCCCCAGCCACAACCGCACCGGCACCCATGCCCTTTAAAAAACGACGTCTTTGCATCGAATGTCTCCACCTGGAAAGCTGATGGATCATTGTGCATCAGGCAGTTAGCGCTAACAATAAATTCATGAGCCCCACTTTTCAACAGTAATTAGCGATTAATAAATCAATTTTTACCACTTTTTATATTCTTTTAAATTTTAAGTTTATTTGTGGGAAATATTTTCTTTTTTTTCGGTCACTCTAATACCACATCGGTCCTGAAACCCTGCGCTCCGGGACCGGGAAATCTCCATGCGCGTCCACCACGGCCGCCGCATCGGCGCTACAATTCGCGCTCGCGACGCAACCGGGGCGGAATCCAGTGATTGGACTGATACAACGTGTGGCCACCGCCAGTGTCAGTGTGGACGAAGTCACCACCGGCGCCATTGGCGCCGGAATTATGCTGCTTATCGGCGTTGAGCGGGCTGACGACGAGGCAAACGCGACCCGCCTGCTGCAACGGGTGCTCGGCTACCGGATCTTCGCCGACTCCGCCGGGCGGATGAATTTGAGCCTGGCTGAAACGGGTGGAGGCCTGCTGGTAGTACCCCAGTTCACGCTGGCCGCCGATACCAGCAAGGGAATGCGGCCAGGATTTTCCCGCGCCGCTGCGCCCGGGGAGGGCAAACGCCTGTACGATTTTTTCGTCGAGCAGGCACGAAAAACTCATCCGGTGGTCGAACAAGGTGTGTTCGGCGCCGCGATGCAGGTCAGTCTGGTCAATGACGGGCCCGTGACCTTCCGGCTGCAAGTGTGACGTGGTCAGTGAGTTACGCGCTGCGCTCAAGTATCATTCAATGTTCGTGTGCTGTGTTATGTCAGAGGAATACTCATGGGATTAGGCGGTATCAGCTTGTGGCAGCTCCTTATCGTTCTGTTGATTGTGGTGCTGGTTTTTGGCACCAAGAAAATTCGCGGAATGGGCAAGGATCTCGGCGGCGCGGTCAAGGGTTTTCGCGATGCGATGAACGATGCGGAGAAAAATCCTCCGAAATTGGCGGACGACAGCGAAGACGCCAGCTTCGAGACCGAGGAAAAACAGAACACTGGCGCCAAGCAGTAACAACGAATGTTCGACGTCGGCTTCTGGGAAGTTCTGGTTCTGTTCGGCATCGCGCTGATGGTGCTCGGACCGGAACGGCTGCCGCAGGTCGCCAAACGCGCCGGCACCTGGGTGGGGCAGGCGCGGGCGCTGGCGCGCAGCCTGCGTACGCAGCTCGAATCGGAAGTCGAGCTGGACAACCTGAGAAGCCAGACACCATCCGGGCCGCCGCCAGCCGCGGCGCAGCCGAATCCGGCTCCGGCCACCGATCACGAAACGGCCGCGGCAGACAAAGAATCGCAGCATGACAAAGACCAGCCCGGAGGAAACTAAACTCGCCGAGGGTTCGCTGCTCTCGCACCTGATAGAACTGCGCACCCGGCTCGTCAGAATTGCACTGGCTACGATTGTCCTTTTCGTCGCGCTTGCGCCGTTTTCCGAACAGGTATTTACCCTCGTTGCGACACCGTTGATGGCGCAACTTCCGGAAAATACCTCGATGATCGCGACCCAGGTAGCTTCACCGTTCCTGACGCCATTCAAGCTGACATTCGTCTGCGCGGTCTTTCTGGCAATGCCGGTGATTCTCTATCAGGTCTGGGCTTTTGTTGCGCCCGGCCTGTATGCCACCGAAAAAAAATTCGTGCTGCCGCTACTGGTCTCGAGCATCCTGCTGTTTTATCTCGGCGTCGCGTTTGCCTACTACGTCGTGTTTCCGCTGATGTTCGGTTTCTTCACCCGGGTCGCGCCCGAGGGCGTAGCGGTGATGACCGACATCAGTGCTTATCTGGACTTTGTTATCGCTATTTTCTTCGCCTTCGGGATGGCATTCGAGGTACCCGTAGCGACCGTGCTGCTGGTGCGTACCGGCATGGTGACGCCAGCGCAGCTGGGCAGCAAGCGCCCCTTTGTTTTTCTCGGGGCATTCGTGCTCGGGATGTTCCTGACTCCTCCCGACGTCATTTCGCAGACGCTGCTGGCTTTGCCGATGTACCTGCTATTCGAGGCTGGCATCATCATGTCGCGCATGGTCGTCCCCGGCTACAAGGAAGTCGAGGCGCAAAAAGAAGCGGCGGACGCGGCCGAATCGGGTGAGCAAAGCGGCTAAAGACCTGCTTTCAAAGCGCTACACAAACGAAAGGCGGCGGAAGATTCGATCTTCCGCCGCCTTTTTTGTGCCGGGCTCTGTTTGCTAGAAAAGTTCGTCCGCAGGCACCACCATGACTTTGTCCTCGTCGAGCTGCAGCGAGGACGACTCAATCAGTTTGTCCTCGTCCAACAACTCGGCAGGTTTCTCGGTATTGTACTCCAGCGGTGAGGGCTGATCGCTGACCAACCGCTCTTTCAGGTCCGCCGCGTCCGCAGTAATAAATACGTAACGAATGTTATCGGTCTGCAGATTCTCGCGGATCACCCTATTTACGTCATCCAGCGTCAGGCGCGCAAGACCGGCACGCACGTAGTCGGTGAACGAATCCGTGCCGTAGTACTCGCTGTCGATCTTGTAACCTAGCTGACGCGACTGGTTGGCAACCAGCAGACTGACATACTTCTCGAGAAACGAGCGCGTTGCCTCGAACTGCTCGGCGGTAAGGCCGTTCTCAATCAGGCTCCTTAGCTCATGCATCGCCACGCGGGTCGCGAAATGCGCGTCGTTGTTAGAGCGCAAGGGCCGGATCCAGACCTGGAAGATCTGCTGCTGCCGGCCGAGGTTCGCATCGGGCTGGAACTGGAACATGCCGCGCGGGAAATACTCGATATATGCGTAGTCGCCATAGTTCATGCCGCGTACCGCACGTATGCGCTGGTACAAATGGCTGTTGCTGGAGCGGTGTTCGCCGAACCACGAGCGCACCAGCCACAGAGCGACCCAGTCCGGATCACCGCGACGCAGGTCTATCGGGAAACCGAAAGACACTGCGACGGCCGGGGTCGGTTTCTCGACGATGATCGCTTCATGGCCGTCAATTGCGGGCACCGCCGGCAATTCGACCCGGTTGCGCTCGCCGCCGGGAAGCTTGCCGAGATCGCTGCGAAGCTGAGCCACGAACTCGTCCGGATAGCCACCGGCCAGGCCGAGGGTCAGGTTCGCCTGGCTGTAGTGTTGCGCATAAAACGCTTTCAGGTCGTCCATCGTTATCGATTCGATATCGGACACGGCACCCAAGTTATAACTGCCATAGGGATGCGCATCGCCATAGATCGAGCTGTATAGCGCTTCCTTACCGAGCTCCTCGTCGTTATTTCCGACCAGGTCAGTCCGGATGGCGTTGATCAGCTGGGTTTTCAGCCGGTCGAGATCGTCCTGACGCCAGCCCGGGGTCAGCAATTGTTCACGCACCAGTACATACCAGCGCTCCAGGTTGTCTTTGTGCACCTGGCCAGACAGCCGGGTCATTTCTTTGTCGACCTGCGCATTGAAGCCGCTGGCAAGCGGGTACATTGCTTCGTTGATCTGCTGAGTCGTCATCCGCTGCGAGCCACCCTCGGTGAGCATCGCCGCGGTCAACGCCGCCAGTCCGTGCTTGCCGGCCGGATCGCTGGCTGCGCCAACGTGGAACACGAAACTGACGTCTACCAGCGGTGAAGACGCCGACTGCATTGCCGTCGGCTCAATCGCGGCGGGTGCTGCCGCATCGATCACCGCCGGTGTTCCGTAGTCTTTCGCGGCGCTTGCACTGGCACCGCCCGCCGATATCTTCTCTGCCGCGGCGGCGGTCATCGCATCAAGTGACACCTCGTCGCCGATTCCTGGCAACGTATCCTCATTGCCCAGCGTCACCGTGACCATACGCGTGTCGGTGAAGTAGGTGTTCGCCAGGGAGCGTATATCTTCGGGCGTAATGGCATCGTAGCTGCGATAGAGCTCATTGATGGTTTCGGGCGTACGCTCGAACTGCACGTAGGCGGCGAGAATGCCTCCGATCGAGTCGGAGCTGTCGAGCTGCGATGCGAACGTGTACTTAAGGCGTGACTTCGTATCCTCGAGACGTTGCGCATCGATCAGTTCCGTACGCACTTTTGCAAACGTTCCGAACACCGCCTCGCGAACGGCTACAGCATTTTCCGGCGCGGTCAGGCGTGCGCCGATATACAGCAGCTGCGGATCCTTGCGGTCAGGGAAATAGGGAAAGAACTGATCCGCCCACTGGTTCTCTATGACTATCTGCTGGTAGACATCCGACGAATCCGAAAAATAAAGCTGCGAGATCACGTCCATCGCCGGCATATCTTTCTCCCGCGGATTGAACGCAGGGCCGTGAAAGGCCATCACGATCCACGGCTGGGTCTCGGCTTCCCATACGATATGCTCGTATTTCGGCCCGGTCGGCGCGGCTTCCGCCGGAATCGGAACGTCGTAATCGCCAGCCTCCCAGCTACCCCAGTGCTCCTCGACCAGCGCGAGCGTCGCATCCGGGTCAAGATCGCCGACCAGGATTACTGCCGATTTTTCCGGGCGGTACCAGCGATCGAAAAACGTTCGTGAATACTCGAGCTGGTTGGGCATGTCTTCGATATCCTCGAAGAAACCCATAGTCGTGTGCTTGTAGGTGTGAGTGTCGAAGGAAATGTCGCGGATGCGTTCCAGGAGTTTCTGGATCGGGTTCGAGTAATTTTTCAGATACTCGCCCTTGACCGCCTGCGCTTCGGTGCGGAATGCCTCTTCGCTGTAGGAAAGATTCTGGAAACGGTCAGCCTCGAGCTCGATGACTTTTTCCAGGTCCGCCTTGGTAAAGGTGATGTGGTAATTGGTGTAATCGTCGGTTGTATAGGCGTTCTGGTCGGCGCCGGCCTTTTTCAGAATGTCGCCGTATACCTCCTGCGGGTATTTCTCTGTCCCTCTGAACATCATGTGCTCAAAGAAATGGGCAAATCCGGATTTGCCCGGCTCGACTTCATTGCGCGAGCCAGTCTGCACCGGAATCTGGATGGTGACGATATCCGGATAATCGGTCGGAACGATGATCACCCGCAGGCCGTTGTCGAGATCCTTCATCAGGTATGGCATATCGAAAATGCGTTGCTCTGCAGGCTTTTCCGCGACCGGCTCGGCAACAGGCGTGGCCTCGGCGGGCGCGGCCGCCTCTTGCGGTGGCGGCTGCACTGCCGCGGTCGGCTCTCGCGACTCACCACATCCGGCCAGCGCGATAAATGAAAACAACGTTAATAGAACAACGGTCGGCCTCATATCCGAGACTCCTTTGTGCAATCGTTGGTGAGAACGCCTGAAACCCGCAGCGGGCTCCGGTTGACGCTTTTGTTCGCGCTGATACCGGGGCGTTTCGAAGCGCGGAATGATACGCCCAATGCCTCTGCCGCGCTTGTTGCGATGCAGCACAAAGGATCGTGCGACTTTCCCGCGTCCCGGGCCAAGCTGCGGCTATAATGCGAGTCCTGCCGACGTTCCGGTGCAGCATTTTCCGATCCGGCCACAGGTCAAAAAAACTAACGAGACAGCACAAAATCAGGGGAGTTGTCGCATGAGCAGCGTACCGGACCGGGGCGAGTTTCTCGGTCATCCTAAAGGGCTATTCCTGTTGTTCGGCACCGAACTATGGGAACGATTCAGTTATTACGCGATGCGCGCCATCCTGGTGTTGTATTTGGTGGACAAGGTCACCAGCGACGGCGGCTTCGGCCTCGGCTGGACCAATGCCAGCGCGCTGAAACTCTATGGGTGGTTTACCGGCCTGGTTTACATCACGCCGATCCTTGGCGGATGGCTGGCCGACAATCACCTCGGTCAGCGCCGCGCGATCATCATCGGCGGCGCCTTGATGGCGGCCGGTCACTTCATGCTGGGCACACCGCACGCCTGGATCCCCGGCATGGAGCAACAGGCGTTTTTCCTTGGGCTCGCTTTTCTGATTGCCGGTAACGGCCTGTTCAAGCCGAACATCTCGACCATGGTCGGTGACCTGTATCAGCAGGGCGATCATCGCCGCGACGGCGCTTTCACGATCTTCTACATGGGCATCAATGTCGGCGCATTCCTTTCCGGCATCGTGGTTGGCTCGGTAGTAGCGGCCTATGACGGCAACTGGCAGATGGGCTTTATCACCGCCGGCATCGGCATGCTTCTGTCGCTGGTCATACAGTTGATGTTTGCACGCAAACTACTCGGCGACGTCGGCGTGGTGCCGTCGGCCAAGGCGTCAAAGGCAATGCGGAAGAACGCCAAAGATCACGAACCGCTGACGCCAGAGGAGCGTGACCGGATCAAAGTGATTTTTATCATGGGCGTATTCACTATCATCTTCTGGGCCGGTTTCGAACAGGCCGGCGGGTTGATGAACATCTACGCCAATGAGTTCACCAACCGCGTCATCGGTTCGTTCACGGTGCCGACTACCTGGTTTCAGTCGCTGAACCCGTTGTTCATCGTGCTGTTCGCCCCGGTGTTTGCAGCGTTATGGGTCAAGATGGGCGATCGCGAACCGACCTCGCCGGTTAAATTCGGACTCGGTCTCGTGTTGCTGGGCGTTGGTTTTCTGTTCATGGTCGGGGCCACGCTGCAGCAGGGCGGCGACGCCACCGTCAAAACCAGCATGGTCTGGCTGGTCGGGGCCTATTTTTTCCATACGATGGGTGAGTTGTGTCTGTCGCCGATCGGACTTTCCATGGTCACCAAGCTCGCTCCGTTGCGCCTGCTGTCACTGATGATGGGAATCTGGTTCGGCTTCACCGGTCTGGCCAACTATGTCGCCGGCTGGGTCGGCTCCTTTATCGGCCATGGCGATACCGAAAGCCAGGTCAACAACGCATTGTCGATCTTTGGTGGCATCGCGATCACCGCAGCAATCGCCGGTATCGTAATGTGGCTGATGGCCGGCCGGTTGGTCGACTGGATGCACGGCGCGGAGGGCGCGGCTGCTCATCCCGACACGGACGATGAAATGCGGGTGACCGGTTCACACGAGGCGATGCCGGAAAAACACCCGGCGAACTGAACTAGGCTCAAATACAATTCTGGATGAAGAGAAGGTTAGTTATGAACCACTTAAAAATTGCCGTGGCCCTGGCGTGTGGGCTGGCGGCGCTTGCTACGGGGTCGCGGCTGTTGGCCGCCGACCAGAAGGCGACGGTTGCCGATGCCGATGCGTTCATCGAGCGATACAACGAGGAAAGCAAGGAGATTTACTTCGAGTCGGCCGCCGCAGCCTGGATTCAGTCGACCTATATCACCAGCGACAGTCAGTTGCTGAATGCCAGGGCGGGTGAACGGGCGCTCAACTTCCAGAACCGGATGATCGAGGAATCGAAACGGTTCAACGACCTCAAGCTGAGCGGCGATACGGCGCGGGGCATTTTACTGTTGAAAGTCGGCAGCACAATGCCGGCGCCGCGCGACGGCGCCAAGGTCAAGGAGCTTGCCACGCTTGCGAGCAGCCTCGAAGCGACGTACGGCACCGGCAAGTACTGCCCCGGCGGTGGCGAAGAGTGCTTCACCGAACAGGATCTGATCAAACGCATGGCGACCAGCACCGACTACGCCGATTTGCTCGATGCGTGGCGCGGCTGGCGCACCGTTTCGCCGCCGATGCGATCGGAATACCAGCGCTTCGTCGAATTGATGAACGAGGGCGCCCGGGAACTCGGCTTTGCCGACACCGGCGAGCTTTGGAAGGCCGGTTACGACATGGCGCCGGATGCCTTCGAAGCGGATGCCGAGCGGCTCTGGCTGCAGGTGAAACCGCTGTATGAGGAACTCCACTGTTTCGTTCGCGATCGACTGTCGGAGCATTACGGCAACGACAAGGTGCCAGCCGGAGAACCTATTCCCGCTCATCTGCTTGGCAATATGTGGGCCCAGGAATGGGGCAATATCTACGACCTGGTCAAGCCGTTCGACTCGGAGCTGAACCTCGATATCACTGCCGCGCTCGAAAAACAGGGCTACGATGCCGAGAAAATGGTCCGTTCAGCGGAGGAGTTCTATACCTCTATGGGGCTGCGCGAACTGCCGGAGTCGTTCTGGCAGAAGTCGATGCTGGTGCGGCCGCAGGATCGCGAGGTCGTCTGTCACGCCAGCGCGTGGCCGATGAACCTGAAAGAGGACGTGCGCATCAAGATGTGCATCACGCCAACCGAGGAAGACCTGACCACGATCTACCATGAACTCGGCCATATCTATTACTTCCTTTACTACAATCACCTGCCGCCGATGTTCCAGAGCGGCGCGAACGACGGATTCCACGAAGGCATCGGCGATGCGCTGACCCTGTCGATGACACCGGCTTACTTCGAAAAGATCGGGCTGCTTGGAGAGTTCGAGGCGGACGAAGAGGCGCTGATCAACTACCAGATGAAAATCGCGCTGGACAAGATTGCGTTTCTGCCCTTCGGCAAGCTCATCGATCAATGGCGGTGGGAAGTGTTCAGCGGCAAGATCCAGCCTGACGATTACAATGCCGGCTGGTGGCGCCTGCGTACCGAGTACCAGGGAATCGCACCTCCGGTGGCGCGTAGCGAGGCCGATTTCGATCCGGGTGCCAAGTACCACATACCCGGCAATACGCCCTATACCCGTTATTTTCTTGCCCGCATTCTGCAGTTCCAGTTCTATCGCTCGATGTGCGATGCGGCCGGCTTCGACGGACCCCTGCATGAATGCTCGTTCTACGGCAGCAAGGCGGCAGGCGACAAACTGGCCGCCATGCTCTCGCTGGGACAGTCCAAACCGTGGCCCGAGGCTCTTTACGAGTTGACCGGAACCCGGGAGATGGATGCATCGGCCATCATTGAGTACTTCGCGCCACTGATGAGCTGGCTTCAGGAATCCAACAAAGACCGCAGCTGCGGCTGGTAAGCGCAACAGAAAGGGGCGCCACGGCGCCCCTTTTTCCCTCCTGAGCCCGCCAAGCCGGGCATCCGAAAAGCCCCCCACGCCGATTTTCGCCAGTACCGGTCTTGCCAAGCGTGACCTGCGTCGCGGTGAGCGCCCCCGCGCTTCGCTAAGCTGAGCCAACATAATATATGCTCATGGTAAATTCCGACCACAGTTAATGTCGGTCGAAACCGGGTCTTCGATATTCGGAGTCAACAGGCTTGCAGCGAAACGAGACAGTTACGGGGCACCAGACCCCGCCCGTCGTAGACGGCGTCGAAAACGCCGCGCTACTGGGCGTCGCTCTCGCATACATACTCGCTTCGCTGGTTTCGATCGGACTCACAACCGGCTCGACCCCGATCCCCGTTCTTTGGCTCGCAAACGGAGTCGCACTGACTGCGCTGCTGCTGGGTGGTGCGTCAGCATGGCCGGGCGTCGCTCTCGGCGCCGGCATCGCCTCCGCCACGATACTCGGCATGTCAGGAGCAGTCGGTCCGGGTCCTGCCGCAGTCGCGACCATGGCATTTACCGCGGTGGTGACCCTCGAAGCCCGCGTTTGCAACCGTCTTCTCACCCGCCACGCCAATGGCGCGGCATTCGGCGCCACGCCGCTCAACGCGTTTCGCTTCGTCTGCCTGGTTATCGGCACTGCGGCCTTCACCAGTCTCTGCGTCGGCTTGTGTCTTTCCCAACTCGATACCGTCAGCGCCTTCCAGGCGTCACAAATGGCACTGTTCTGGTGGCTGGCAAATGCCGCCGGAACGTTGGTCCTGGTTCCGCTGGTCGTCTCTTTCGCTCGGGCACACGAATCGCCGCGATTGCGCGACGCCTGGACCGAAACGACTGCGTTCGCGGTTTTCGCGGGCCTGGTGCTGTGGCTGCTGTTTTTTCCGCCAGCCGGAATTCAGAACTTCGGCGGCGTGGCGGCACTGTACTGGATTATCGTACCCGCGCTCTGGGCGGGATTCCGGATGGGACTGCGGGAGCAGGCGCTGCTTATCGCGGCGATGTCGATCACCGCGATCACGGCGACAATGCAGGGATACGGGCCGTTTGCCGTCGGCTCTGCGACATTCTACGGCCAAGTATCGCTGCAGGCCTTTATCCTGCATCTGGCGGCCGGCACGTTGCTGCTCGGCGCCAGCATGCGGCAGACGCTGCGCTATGCGCGCCGCTTGCGCCAACTGAACCAGGATCTCGAGGGGCTTGTCGCCGACCGGACCAGCCACCTGCAACGCAGCGAACAACGCCTGGAGCTTGCGGTCAGCGGCACCTCCGACGGTCTGTGGGACTGGGACCTGAACAACGACGCCCTGTGGTGCGCACCGCGTTTTCTCGAGCTACTCGGGAGAACCGAGCCGCAAGAAGCCGAGACCCTGCACTGGCAGGATCTTCTCCCGGCTGACGATGCCGGGGAATTGCTGGCCGGTTTCCACGAAGCGATCCACGGCAAACGCGATTTCGATTTTGAATGCCGGTTGCGGCACAGTTCCGGATACTGCCCCTGGTTTCGGATCCGCGCAAAAGTACTGAACGACCACAGCGGCAAGCCCAGCCGCGTGGCCGGCTCCATCCAGAACATTACCGATCACAAGAACAACGAAGCCGCGTTGCGTGACTCTGCTGCCCAGTATCAGGCCCTTTTCGACAACGCCGCCGAGGCAATTCTGGTTTTCGATGCAGACTCGAATTGCTATGTCGACTGCAACGGCAAGGCGGAGACGCTGCTTAAACTAAGCCGCGAAGACATTGTCGGCCGAAGCCCTACCGATATCAGTGGTCCGGTTCAGCCCAACGGGCAATCGCCGATGGAGCGCGTCCAGAGCAACATTCGCCTGGCACTCGCCGGACATACCCCGGTCCTCGACTGGACAATTCACGACAGCGAAGGTCACGCCATCGACTGCGAGGTGCGCCTGGTGCGGTTGCCGTCGAGCAGCCGCCGGCTGATCCGCTCGAGTATTATCGATGTCACACAGCAGCATCAGCAGAACCGCGCCCTGACCGAGAGCGAAGCGCGTTATCGCACATTGATGGAACACGCGCCGGAGGCAATTTTTGTCGTCGATGTCGTGAGCAGCCTCATCGTCGACGCGAATGACAATGCGTCCAGGCTTGCAGGCGTGGATCGTGGCGGTTTTTCCAGCCGGACGCTGCTTGACCTGTCGCCCGAACAACAGGCCGACGGCCAGAATTCGGCGACCATGTTGGCGCAGCACACCCGCGATGCACTCACCGGCATGTCGCCCGTATTCGAATGGCTGTTTCGCGACGCTTACGGCAACGAAGTGCCGTGCGAGGTCCGGCTTGCCCGTCTGCCAGCTTCAGGGCAACAGCTCGTCCGCGCCAGCGTCACCGATATTAGTAATCGCAAAGACGCCGAAAGGGCGCTGAGATTATCGCAACAGCGCCTGGCCCTGCATCTGAGCCAGACGCCTCTGGCGGCGATAACCTGGGACACTCACCTTCGCGTTCGCGAATGGAACCCTGCCGCCGAACGGATTTTCGGTGTCGCCCGCGAAGATGCAATCGGTCACAGCGCCACAGAATTGGGGATCGAGCTATTCAATGACGACTGCGGTGGGCTTGCGCTGGCACATCCGGGTGATCACTGCGAGGTCATCCACAAGACGCTGGAGCATACTGCTGCGGACGGATCGGTCCAGATGTGCGAGTGGTTTTGCAGTGCGTTGATCGATGACGGCGGAGAGCCTCTGGGTATCGCCTCGTTCGCCCAGGACGTCACCGATCGTGAGCGGGCCCTGATTGCACTGAAGGAAAGCGAAGAACGTTTCCGCAACCTTATTGAGGGATCGATCGAGGGTATATGCGTCCACCGCGACTGGAAACCGCTGTTTGCCAACCAGTCGTTTGCCAGAATGCTGGGATTCGATACTCCGGACGAGTTGATCGATAATGGTTCGCTATTCGAACTCGTGCCGAAATACGAACGCGAACGCCTGCTCGGATATCTCGATGCGCGCAAAGCCGGCAGCGGTGCCCCGGACTGTTATGAATTCGATGCGCGCCGACCGGATGGCAGCATGGTCACGCTGCAGGTACTTGTGAAAATGGTCAACTGGCAGGACGGTCCTGCAGTACTCAGTACCGCGATAGACGTCAGCGACCGCAAACGCGCGCAACTCGAGCTGCAGAGAAACGAACAATACCTGCGTCAGATTATCGATCTCGTGCCGCATATGATCATGTCACGCAGTGCTCGCGGCGAACTTTTGCTCGCCAACCGCGCGGTCGCCGATGCATATGGCGAAGAACTGAAGGGCATCATCGGCCAGCGACAGGTCGATCTGCACCCCGACCCGATCGAAGCGGGCCGGATGCTCAAACAGGACAAGGAGGTTCTCGAATCCGGCCTGCCACAATACAGTCGCGACGAGACATTCACCGACCGTGGCGGCAGCGAAAGAATGCTCGAGGCGACCCGGATTCCGTTTCAGCCGACAGACTCCGACGAAACCGCGGTATTGGAGGTTGCAATCGATGTAACAGCCAGGAAGCGTGCCGAGGAGGAACTGCGTACGCATCTGCGCGAACTCGAAGCAGTCAATCGCATAACGACAGTGGGCAATCAAGTCGACAGTCTCGATGCGCTGCTGTCCAGCGGGCTCGAGGTTCTGCTCGATTTCTACCGCGGCGATGCCGCTGCCCTTTATGTCTCCAACGGCAACGGCACACTGCGACTTCTTGCGTGTCGCAATGCACCCGAGAGCCTGTTCCGTGAGCTTTGTCAGCATAGTGCCGAGACGCTGTTCGATCCGGTCGTCGCGGCGCAGGAACCGTTGCTGATCGACGAGTTCGCGCAATTGCAGCCAAAACTGGCAATGCTTACAGGATTTTCCGCCCTGGCAGCATTACCGCTCGCCGAGAATCGCGGCAATACGGGTGTTGTACTGCTCGGTCGTCACAAGCAGCGCGACTTCAACCCGCGCGAAGTCCAGGGCCTGCGTACGATTACCGAACAATTTGCCGCCCACCTGCAACGCCTTCGTACCGAGGATGCATTGCGTGCAAGCGAGGAGCGCTACCGCGCCCTGTACGACGAAAACCCGGCCATGTTCTTCACCGTTACCGAGGAAGGACAAATTCTGTCGGTCAACGATTTCGCCGCCGAGAGCCTCGGCTACGCCAAGAACCAACTCGTTGGCCGCAATCTGGCAACCCTGTACGAAGAAGGTCAGCAATCGCTCTGTATCGAACAACTGCAGGTACTGTTGCAGGATTCCGATCAGGTCCATCGCTGGGAGTCCTGCCTGGTACACCGCGAAGGCACGGAAATCTGGGCCAACATAACGGCCCGGGTGGTCAACGACGATGGGCACCCCACCGTGCTGCTGGTGGTCGAAGACAGCACCCTTGCCAAGTCGCTATCGGACAAGCTGCGTTATCACGCCAGCCACGATGCGCTAACCGGCCTGATGAACCGCAGCGAATTCCACAAACAACTGCACCAGGCACTGGCCAGCTGCCAACGCGACCAGTCGGGTCATGCGTTGTGCTACCTCGACCTGGACCAGTTCAAGGTGATCAACGACACCTGCGGTCATTTCGCGGGCGACGAGCTGTTGTGTCAGATTGCCGGACTGCTCAAAGAAGAGATCGGAACGCAGGATGTCGTGGCGCGGCTGGGTGGCGACGAATTTGGAGTTCTGCTGAAGAACTGTTCGCTCGACAGCGCGCGCCGGGTCGCCGAAGCGCTGCGGCGCTCAATTGCCGGGCAGAGGTTCGAGTGGTCTGGCAAGTCTTTCAACCTAAGCGCCAGCATCGGTCTGGTACCGATTACCGACGGCAAGCTCAATGCAGCCGAGATCATGTCGCGCGCCGACACCTCCTGTTTCGAAGCGAAAGACGACGGCCGCGACAGGGTCCGGGTCTTCCGCGAGGACGACCTGGTATTGGCCAACCGACATGGCGAAATGCAATGGGTCGCGGAAATCCATCGCGCGCTGGACGAAAATCGATTCATCCTTTTCTTCCAGACGATCCAGCCCCTGGACAAGAGCAATACGGAGGGCCATCACTACGAGTTGCTGGTGCGAATGCTCGATGAGGACGGAAACATGGTGCCCCCGGGGTTGTTCCTGCCGGCCGCGGAACGCTACAGCCTGTCCAACCGAATCGACGCGTGGGTCGTGGATGCCGCGTTCGCATGGCTCGAACAGCACCCTGAGCACGTAGCGGAACTGGAGTCCTGTTCGATCAATCTATCCGGTCTTTCTGTCGGCAACCCGCAGTTTCTCGAGTACCTGGTGGAAAAATGCCGCAACACGATTATCCCGCCGGAAAAACTGTGTTTCGAAATCACGGAGACCGCCGCGATCTCGAACCTCGGGCTCGCAACCCGCTTTATCCGCCGCCTCCGCCAACAGGGCTGCCGCTTCGCTCTCGACGATTTTGGCAGCGGCCTGTCGTCGTTTGCCTATCTGAAAAATCTGCCCGTCGATTACCTCAAAATCGACGGCGTATTTATCCGCGAGCTGGCGTCGGATGCAATCGATCAGGCCGCCGTGCGCTCGATCAATGAAATCGGTCACGTGATGGGTAAGAAAACCATTGCCGAGTTCGTCGAAGACGACATCGTGATCGAAAAACTCAAGGAAATCGGGGTCGACTACGCGCAAGGTTTCGGAATCGCCAAACCGCAGCCGATCGACAACCTCCTGAACGGCTCCGAAAGCGAGCGCCGTCAGGCCTGAGCAGCAAGAATCCGTAGCGCACCGCTACTCAGCCAAGCCATGGATCCTGATGAATGATCACGTCCGACGCCGGTACGGCAGCGCGGATCTGAGCTTCAACCATATCGGCAATCGCGTGCGCCTCCGCCAGGGTCAACTGCGGTTCCATTTCGAGGTGGAGCTGGATAAACGACGTTTGCCCCGCGCGCCGGGTTCGCAGTTCGTGGATGCCACGGACCTCTGTGTGCTCAAGCGCCAGCTGTTTGATGCCTTCGCGAACCGCGTCGTCCAGTTCGCGATCCATGAGATGATCGAGCGAATCGCGACCGATTCGCCAGGCGCCGATCAGAATGTAGCCGGCAATTGCAATTGCAAGAATCGGGTCGAAAATGGGAAGACCGAATTGCGCCAGCAACAACGCTGCAATGACCCCGAGATTGGAAAGAACATCGGTGGCGTAATGAAGCGCATCAGCGCGAATGGCTACCGAGCCGGTGTGACGAATCACGTAACGCTGGTAAGTCAAAAGCGCAAGGGTCAGAGCGAGGCTGAATACGATTACCGCAATTCCGAGCGTAGTCCGCTGGACCGGTGCCGGATGGAGGATTCGATCGACTGCATGCAACAACAGGAATAACGCGGAACCCGAGATAAATGCTGCCTGCGCCAACCCCGCGAGCGATTCGGCTTTACCGTGCCCAAACCGGTGATCGTCGTCGGCGGGCACCAGCGCATAACGCACTGCCAGCAAATTGATCAGTGACGCGATCGCGTCCATTGCCGAATCGACCAGCGACGCCAGCATGCTGACCGAACCGGTCCACAGCCAGGTCACCAGTTTCAATGCAATTAGCACCAGTGCCGTCAGCGTCGAAGCGAGCGTGACCCGCTTTAGCAAGGTTGCGTTTTTCTCGGTTGCTTCGGGCATCGTGATACTCAGCGTTCCCGGTCCGTTTCGCTGATCCGGAACAGGTGCAAAAGGAACTCTTCGTCCAGTGGCGACAGATCGAACCGCAGCGCAGCCTCATCGATACATGCACTGTCGACACGGTCAAGAGCTCCGAGCCATGCAACGGCCCGCCTAAGGTCTTCGTGCGCCGGAAGTAACGGATTATTACTCATTGCACCCGGTCGTTTCGCCCTGCAAGCGCATCGGTCAGGACGCCAAGATGCTTTTTGTAACGTTTCCAGTGGCCGGGTGTCTTCGCGTAAAAAGGCTGCTCGAGACGCCAGAAGTCATGGTGCCGGCCAGCATGCCTGGATACGAAATAATCGAGGCAAGCACTATCCCATTTCAGACCGAGGTACTTGAGCACCGCCCGCAGCGTTCGCTCGGGCTTTTCGACCAGGCGCTCGAAGCTGACCTCGCGTATTTCGATACCGATATCGCGCCATTGCGCGACCGCCGCATCGTAAGCACGATAGCAGCTCGCCAGGTCCTCCAGATCGGAAGTGAAGTCGTTCTGCCCGGCATAAGGCTGGAAAAAATTAGCCAGGCATGTGTCACGCGCATCGCGGCGACAATGCAGTATGCGCGCTTTCGGAAACAGCGCCGCGATCATTCCCAGATACATAATGTTGCCATTAGCCGAATGACACACTCGCTCTACATCGCCAACGCCACTTCTCGCGCCCATACTGAGCAAATAACTCTTCGCGAGTTCTGGCAATGCGTCCGGATTGAGCGCGGCGATACTGCGAGGATACTTGTCGATGACCTTGCGGCTTACCGACTTTGACAGGCGTTCGATTCCGTCCCACCCGCCGACGCTTCCGATACCGGGATGGTCGGACAGCAGCCGGTCCAGCAAAGAAGCGCCTGCCTGCGGCATACCGACGACAAACACCGGTAATTCGCTGTCGCTTCCCTTGCCGGAAAACCGCTCGATCCACTCGCGGCTGCAGACCTCGCGGAGTAACTCAACCTGCTCGGCAAGCGCATCGCGATCAAAGTCGGAGCCACGGCCACGCAACTCGTTGGCAGCCTCCACATGCTCCCAGGAACGAGCAAATTCACCGCAATCCGCCATGATCTTCGCCAGCGCGAAATGCAGCCCCTGCGTCTCGTCCTCCCCGGAGGAATTGTCGAGGCGTAGTTCGATCGCCTTTACGTCCGGATTTTGAAGCGTGTCATAGCGCTTGCACGCGGCGATTTGCACCCGCGCTTCCGCACAGCCGGGATCGTGGCGCAAAGCATCGGCAAATGCGTCGATCGCCGCGCCCGGATCGCCGCTGTCCTGCAGCACGTTGCCGAGTGTCAGGTAAAGGCTTACTGCGGCGGGATCGTGGCGAATGGCAGAGCGCAACGTTTCCGCCGCAAGTTCATGCTGCCCGGCACCGCGCTGTGCCAACGCCAGCACACGAAAACCCTCCACATCGCGCACAGCAACCTCACCGGCCTCATCCAGTAACGCAATCGCCTGCTCCGGCCGGCCGCGGTAAATCATCACCCGTGCCAGAGCGTAGCGAGCGCGCAAAAGCCGCGGTTGCGCTGCAACCACTGCGCGTAACGCACGCTCGGCGGCGGCCCAGCGTTGCAGCGCGATAAGGCTCGACGCCGCACTCAGCGAAATGTCCGGATTCTCGGGTTGTGCCGCGCGTGCGCGCTCGAAGCAGTCGATGGCCGCTGGATGGTCACCGCGCAGCGCGAGTATCTGCCCCCACGCATGCAGCACGCTGGGACTGTTCGGGTCTATCGCGAGCGCCCGCCGGCATACTTCGGCTGCCTCATCCAGGCGTTGCTGCACGATCAACGAGCCTGCGAGGTTGGCAGTCAGTTCCGCGCTATTTTCCTTGCCCGCAAGTGCGTCGCGAAATACCTGCTCGGCATCCCGCGCGCGGCCTTGCGCGAGCAGCGCATTGCCGAGACCTGCCGCATATTCCGGAGCCGCTCGCAGGTTGAGTGCCTTACGATAGGCAGCCTCGGACTCGCTCCAGCGCCGCAAGTGCTGCAGCAGGCGGCCGAGATTTCCATAGTAGTCGGCAATGTCCGGATCGAGACGAATACTCTCGTGAAACGACAGTTCCGCCGTCGCGAGCTGGCCAAGTGCAAACAGCGCATTGCCCAGGTTGTTGTGAAAATCGGCGACTCCGGGATTGAGCGAAATAGCTTTGCCGATCAGCTCGGCCGCCTCCGGGTTACGGCCATTTGCAGACGCTATCAGCCCGAGCAAATGCAACGCATCCGCATTCTGCGGTTGCTCGGCAAGAATCTGGCGGTAGATTTTTTCTGCTGCGCCGAGCCGGCCATTGCGATGTAGCTCGACAGCTTCGTTCAGCGCATCGTTGTTATCGGATCGGGGCATCGGGCTATGTAGCGGCGGGTCGTCGATGACGCGCCAGTATAGCAGCGCGCGCACTTTCGCATCCTAGCTGCGCAGGTATGAGGCGCCATTGACATCGAGAATGGCGCCGGTCAGATACTCGCTGCCCGGGCATGCAAGAAAAGCGACCGTATGTGCGATTTCTTCCGGCTGCGCCACACGACCGAGCGGACTCTGCGCCCGGATCTGATCGCCTTCCGGGCCCGCGAGTAGTTCCGCTGCCATATCCGTTGCGACAAACCCGGGCGCAATCGCAAAGACATAAATGTCGTGCGGCGCCAGTGCCTGCGCCAGAGACTGGCTAAGCGCATTCAATCCTGCTTTGCTCGCTCCGTAGGCGGCGGCACGCGGCTCACCTCGAAATGCGCCGCGCGAGGTAATGTTGATAATTCGACCGCTACCGCGCGACACCATCAATTGCGCCGCCGCATGACACAGCAACGCCGGGGCGTTGAGATTAACCGCCAGCGTCCTTTCCCAGTTCTTGCGCCAGCTCTCGGCACTGCCGTCGACCGGCTGAGTCTCGAAGATCCCGGCGTTATTGACCAGTATGTCCAGCCCACCGAGCGCGTTACTCGCGGCCGTCGCCAGCGCGGCGGCCTGTTCGGTCTCGCCAAGATCCGCCTCGAGGCAAACATGGCCGGACCCGGGCAATGACTGCGCCAACATCTCCGCAGCCTCGGCATTGCGTGCATAGTGCACCCCGACACGAGCGCCTTCGGCCGCGAGCCGTTTTGCGATGGCGCGGCCGATGCCGCGCGATGCTCCTGTCACCAGCACCGTCTTGCCGTGTAACTGTCCGCTTGTGGATGTATTTGTCATCGGCTCAGGCCCCGCCTCCATCACGCCGCGGCAGGTCCGCTCCCAGGTCAATCCAGTCGACATGAGAATCCCAGAAAACATGTGCCTGCGGTACGCGGTCGGCATCGCCGTCCAGGTTCGCAACGGTTATGTGAAGCTCCCCCGGCCAGCGCTGTGAACGAAAGAAAATGGTTGAACCGCAGCGGACGCAAAACCCCCGTTCCGCACCGGGTGAGGATTCGTACCAGCGCAGTGTGTCGTCACCGTTGGCGATGGCGACGCTATCCTCGTCGTAGCCCAGCCAGGTCACAAAAGCGGCGCCATGCGCGCGCCGGCACAGCGAACAATGACAATGCGCGCTCCACTTGCTTGCCGCGCCGATCGTGAACCTGACCGCACCGCACAGACAACCACCATCAATTGGCCTTTCCAGCGTTGCTTCGCTCATTTTCCGCACTCCCCGCACTGGTCGGCCGCGCCGCGGCTTCGTGTTCGCTTCTGCGGATGGCACTAACTGACGCATGTGTCGATACCGCAAACGGGACAAGAAAAGTCAGCCCGATCTTGAAATAATCGACCGCGGTCATCGTTCGCGCCAGCAGCCGATCCGTGTAATTGATGGCGGCGAGGATTATCCCCACCAGCAGTGCAACCTTCAGCGACCGCCGCCACACGTCCTGGCGCGTTGCGATTCGTAGCCAGTCTCGCAGTCCCGCACCCATACTCTAACGGCCAATTGGCGCTGCAATTGCAGTAGTCAACCTGGGCACAGCGACAGCATTCATCGCCGCCCGCCCGCGGCCAGTCCCATTTCGTCTGAAAGCGCACCGACAAATTTGCCCGGGCGCCGATCGAACAGGCGCGCGCGCAGTGCCCTGCTCCGGCGCAGCACGCTGCGATCCTTGCGGTCTATCGCGCTGAGAGCCCGGCGCTGGTCTTGCTTTTGCAGATCCAGCTTGTCCCGGACGAGATGCCGGGTAACGGCATAGTCCTGGCTGCGGCCGAGCAACTTGCCAAGGCTCTTCAGTTCACGGATATAGCGGCTCAACCGCTCGGGATCGAAGCGCTCGATAACCTCGAGCTGGTAAAAAAGATACTTGGTCCAGCGCCGCCAGCGATGAAAATCCTCGGGCCTCTGGCCGCGCGCGGCGAACCGCCCCAATCGCCTTGCCCGGGCATAGGTGTCGCGTAATCCATGCTCGAGCAGACTGGCGTCGGCACGACCGAGTTCCAGCTTCTCCCATTGGCGCCGATCCGCATCCAGCGCATCGATCAGTTTTTGCCGTTCCGTGGCACCCGGAACCTGCGCTGTTTCGGCAGCAAAGAACTCTTCGGCCGCTTGCCGCACGGCTACCAGGGAATGCCGCAATTTGGCCGAGTGCGCTGCTTCGATCAGTTCGTCGAAGGTCGCAAGCATCACGGTTGCATCGCGCTGACCCGCAACGCATTTGGCCGCCAGCCGCAATCTCTCCTTGGCTGCCAGGTAATCCTTCTTACGGAGTTCAGGGCGCACCATATTCCAATGCGCGCGAAGCCGTTTTGTCGTAACCCTGACCTGGTGAATGCTTTCAGCCGAGAACGGTTCGTCGCCACGCAGCAGCTCCAGCGCCAGCGCGTCGAGGGCGATGGCCGAAGTTGTGACTTCGCGTGGAAGATCGACGCAGACCGAACCCTGTTTCATTATCGCGACAATCTCCGCCCGGTATTTCGCAACAAATTCGATCGTGCTGGGCCCATCCGCCGATGCCCGCAGCGAAACGAAAGCATGACCGATTACTCTATCATGGCGCCGCGTCTCGATGAGACGACGCCCCTGATGTCAGGCCGGGTTCACCACCCCGGTCAGAGGCAGGCCAAAATCCGCTCGCGAATCCGCCGCCAGTCGACGCTAACGACGCCAGTCAGAATTGCGCCGGCGGTACGCGCAATTCCCGGACGCTGGAGCTAAAGGTCGTGGCGCCGTAACGCGAGACCCGCAGGTCCGCGGGCCAGCCGGTCTCGGGCAATCCCGCCTTGCGCCGCAAATGACGAAGAAACTCACGCGGATCGGGCAGTTGCTCCCATACCTTGGGCAAAAACGTAGCGCGCCGCCCGTCCGCCTCGAGCACCAAACCATCGACCTGCGGCTCCAGGATAGCGATCAGTTCATCTTCCGTCGCGACCCCCAGGCTTTGCAGTGGTCCGAGCACCGCGAGTTCCAGCTCGAGGCGATTCAGCTCAGTTTCGCGCAACGCCGCAAAACGCGGATCGCGGAATGCCGTGGCATAGGCCGCTTCGACGACATGTTCGGCCAGCGCCATGGTCGGCTCGAGGGCCCCGGTGCAACCGCGCAAATTTCCGCCCTCGGTCAGGGTCAGAAAACACGCAAGCGGCTGCCGCAATTGCGGCACAAAACCCGCGGTATCGATCTCCATTACCCGCCCGTGGGCGATGCCGTATTCGATCGATTGCAGCGCCAGCTGCAGTAACAACCGGCCCTTGTCCGGATCAATTTTCATACAGCGCATAGGCAGCATAGCCCACGACCTGGTCACGCGACCCAGCCGTGTCGCCGGAGTTGCAACGATCGACTTCCTCGATGCCAAGACCGCGTCTGCGCGCTACGGACAGCAGCGCGTTGATGCCGGTGCAACCGCAAGCCTGTTCCGGCCCGAGGCCCGATTGCAGATCGATTATCTTGCGACTGGTCGCCGCATCGATCGCTTCCGCCGCGGCGTAGGGATGAAAGTGGCTGAGGTCGGAACTAATGACGACAAGCGTCTCGCTCCCGCCCCATACCGCCTCGATCGCCGTTGCCACGGTCTCGGGCGTCGCCAAACCGACAACCATCGGAATCAGCAGAAAATCGCCGAGTGCAATCTGAAGAAAAGGTAGCTGAACCTCGAGACTGTGCTCGAGGAGGTGAGCGTCCTCGCGGCGCGAGATCCCCGCCACTCGCAGCAGCCTCTCCATCGCAGCAGTATCGAGCTCGACGTCACCGAGCGGTGTCCTGAAGACCTGTGCATCCGGCAGTGCGATTCCCGAGAACGCGACCCGATGCGACGGCCCGACCAGAACCACGCGACGGATTGCGGCGACACCACGCACCCGGCTGTAAACGGCGCCCGCGACGGTACCCGAATACGCGTAGCCGGCGTGCGGCGCGATAAGCGCTTTTGGCACCCGGCCGGCGGCTGCGAACCCGGCCATCAGGTTATCGACCTGGGCGCTCAGTTGTGGCGCGCTCGCGGGGTAGAACATCCCGGCCACCGCCGCTTCACGGATATTCATCGCGCTGACCTCCACCGGCTCGGCCCTTCCATCCTGGGTGTATTATAAGAAGACTTTCCAGAACGGCGGGAGTTTCTCCGAACGGCCCGCCGGGAGACGCGGTGGTGGACAAAGGCACGGGCATCGTACATCCGACCAATTACTGGCACCGGCTGGAAGATGGCCGCGTTCAGTGCGACGTGTGCCCCCGTGCCTGCCGCCTGCACGAGGGTCAGCGCGGTC
>Ga0102956_1000049_pt1 | contig 38078 bp, 33 predicted proteins | sample SalPonF2_A_D2_MG_FD_84515 | JGI IMG/M metagenome (GOLD analysis project Ga0102956, IMG submission 84515) | Salt pond soil microbial communities from South San Francisco under conditions of wetland restoration - Salt Pond MetaG SF2_A_D2_MG ...
CCGGTGAAGTACATCCACGCCGCGCCGAAACTCTCCTCGGGCACGACCCGCAGGTCGATCTGCAGGCCGCCGTCGAGTCGCACGCTGGTCTTGGTGTCGCCGCTGCCGAGCACCTCGGCGACCCCGTCGAGCTCGCGCAGAGCGGCGCCGGCCGCCCGGCCGTCGTCGGCGATCACCAGGAGGTCCAGGTCGCCGACGGTTTCGCGTCTGCGCCGGTAGCTGCCGGCCACCTCCGCCCGGCGGACGCCCTCGACCCGTCGCAAGCGCCGCAGCAGCGGCGCGACCAGCGCGTCCACGTCTGCGAGGCGGGTGCGCCCGCTGTGCCGACGCTGGACCTCGATGCCGCTCAAAATCTTCTCCTGCGACCGGGCGCCGAACCCCTCGAGCTCGGCGACCCGGCCCGCCTTCGCCTCGCGCTCGAGATCGTCGACAGACGTCACACCGAGCTCCTGCCACAGCGCGCGCGCCTTCTTGGGGCCGACCCCTTGGACCTCGGTCACGGCGATCAGACCGATCGGCACGCTCTTGGCCAGGTCGTCTAGCTGGGGCAAGCGGCCCTCCGTCACCATCGTCCGGAGCTTCTGGGCGATCTCCTTGCCGATGCCCGGGATCTCCGTCAGGTCCGCGTTGCGCTCCAGAAGGTCGGGCACCTGCTCCTCCAGATCGCGCACGGTGCGGGCGGCATTGCGGTAAGCGCGTACGCGGAATGCGTTCTCCTCGTTCAGCTCCGACAACGCAGCGAGCCTGTCGAGCAGGCGCGCAAGGTCAGTGTTCGTCATGCGCCGCCCCCCTCCGCCCCGATGCCGCGTTCGGCAAGGAACGCGATGAACTCCTCCTCGGTGAGTACGGGGACTCCCACCCGCCGAGCCTTGGCGAGCTTCGACCCGCCGCTCTCGCCGGCGACGAGGTAGCTGGTCTGGCCGCTGACCGAGCCGCTGGCCTTGGCGCCGTGCCGCTCCACCAACGCCTGCGCCTCGCTCCGCGAGAGACGCTCGAGGCTTCCGGTGAAGACGAACGTTCGCCCTGCAAGCGCGCCCTGCCGCGGCTTCTCCTCGCTCCGGCCCGGTTGCACGCGGCCGTCCAGGAGGGCGTCGAGCACACGCGCGTTGCGGGGCTCGGCAAAGAAGTCGTGGATCTGCCGTGCCATCACCTCGCCGATACCATCGACCTCGACCAGCTCGTCGATCTCGGCGTGCCGGATGCGCTCGATGGTGCCGAAGTGGCGCGCGAGGTCGCGGGCCACCGCGCCGCCAACCTCGGGCACGCCCAGGGCGTAGAGGAAACGCGGCAGGTCGGGTTCGCTGGCATCTCTCACAGCCTGCGCTAGCTTGCGGGCGGAGACTTCGGCGTAGCCCTCGAGAGCCTCGAAGTCCTCGGCGCCCAGATCGAACAGATCGGGCAGATGCGTGACGAGGCCACCTTCCACGAGCTGCCGTGCGGTGCGTTCGCCCAACCCCTCGATGTCCAACCCGCCGCGGCTGGCGAAGTGTGTGAGGCGCCCGACTCGCTGCGCCGGGCAATCGAAGCTGTTCGGACACACGGTGTAGGGGCCCCTCATGGTCAAGGGGGTACCGCAGCTCGGGCAGGACGTGGGCATCGTGAACGGTGCGCCCCGCTCACCGCCGCTCTCCACGCGCTCCACTACCTGAGGGATGACGTCGCCGGCCCGCTCGACGCGCACCGTGTCCCCCTCGCGGACGTCCTTGCGCCGCAGGTCCTCGATATTGTGCAGGTTGGCGCGGCTCACCGTCACCCCCCCGATCGCTACCGGCCGCAACAGTGCGATGGGCGTCACCACGCCCGTGCGGCCGACGCTAGGGATGATGCGTAGAACCCGGCTGGTTTCGACCCGCGGCGCGAACTTGACGGCGAACGCCCAGCGCGGGTGGTGGGAAGTCGATCCCAGCGACCGTCGTGCGCGCATCGACTGCAGCTTGACGACCACGCCATCCACCTCATACGAGAGCTGGTCGCGCCCCTCGACGATCCGTCGGAAGTATGCCAACACACCGTCGACGTCCTCGGCCCCGCCGTTCAGCGGGTTGGTGGGAAGGCCCCAGCTCCGCAATACCTCGAGGAGCTCGGCTTGACTCTCGAGGTCGTCGTTCGGTCTCAAGATGTCGTAACAGAAGATACGCAGCGGACGCTCGGCGCTGAGCTTCGGATCGAGCTGACGAACGCTGCCGGCGGCGGCGTTGCGCGGGTTGGCAAAGGGGTTCTTGCCCGCGTTGATCAGTTCCTCGTTGACATCGTCGAATGCCTCGAGGGGCATGTAGATCTCGCCGCGCACGGCCAGCTCGCTGGGCACCGCCTGCCCTTCGTCGCGCAGCCTCAGAGGCACCGGCCCGATGGTGCGCACGTTGGGGGTGATCACTTCCCCACGAACGCCGTCGCCGCGGGTCACGGCGCGCTCGAGGCGACCATCGACGTACACCAGCTCGACGCTCAATCCATCGATCTTCGGCTCCAGGGAGTAGCCCACCTCGGTTCCCTCGAGCGCGCGACGGATGCGCTGATCGAAGGCACGAAGCTCCTCCACCTTGGCGCTCGAGTCCAGGCTGAGCATGGGCTCCGCATGTTCGGCCGTGTCCAGCCCCGCCATCGGGGCCCCGCCCACGCGTTGGGTGGGCGAGTCCGGTGTGACCAGCTCGGGATGGTCGCGCTCGAGCGCCCGGAGCTCGTGGAACAAGGCGTCGTAAGCTTCGTCGCTGATCTCGGGAGCAGCCTCGACGTAGTAGAGGTAGTCGTGGTGACGAAGCGCCTTGCGCAGCTCGTCGGCGCGCTTCTGCGCGTCCTTCGTGTCGGCCATGGGCTCATCATACGGAGGCCCGCGCGCCCGCCGCGTGCCCTACCCGGCGCCGTTAGTAGAGCCTGGTTGGGCCCTGCGAGGAGGGTTGTGGGTTGGCAGGATCGCCCGCTCGCGATTCCGGCGGACCCACGCGGCGGTGCTCGACTCCACGGCCGTGCCTAAGTGCGTGAACGGCGGGGATCGACGGGCGCGGAACGCGCCGACCCCCAGCGTGCATCACCGGCTGGCGAACGTGCGCAGCAAGCGGGCCGAACCCGCCTCCACCGGCGGCTGCCCGCTCCTCCGCCCTTCGCAACCAGGCCTCCACCGCATCGCTCACCAGAACAGCGGCCGACCCGACCGCGATAATGGCCGCGAAGGCGATGGCGAGCAGGAGTTGGCCGCTCATCGCGCCGATCCCGGGTGCCACTGGTAGCATGCCGCAACGTCCATACCAAGGAGTGTACCTTAAATGGTAAGGCATCCTTGTGAGGCAGCCCACACCACGGGGTCCAAGGGTGGTGTTCACGGCGTCGGCGGGGTCGCGTATCGTTGGAACACCACAGCAGGCGAACGCAACCATGCCCTCTCCCTCACCGTTCTCCCTCCACGATGCCACCGTCGTTGCGTTGGCGAGCGCGCCCTGTTGTTGATCGCCTTCGGGAGGCTGCCGGGCTTCCCGCCGAACCGCGCCGCCGTGGCCGCCTCCGGCGCGGGATTCATGGTGGCGCTTCAACGGCAGGGGGCGCAGGCGCTGTGGCGGTCCATCGACGGCCCCGTCCTGGTCCTGCTCTTCTCCGTGATGGTGGTCACGCCACCCTCGCGGACGCCGATGCATTCCGGCTCCTGACGTACGCGGTTGCCGGGCGGCGCGCCACGCGCACCGGCTTGCTGGTCGTCCTGGTGGGGGTCGCCGGCTTGCTCTCCGCTCTCTTCCTCAACGACACCGTGGTGCTGATGCTCACGCCCACGGCGATCGCCCTGGCACGCCGGCTCGATGCCCCTCCCCTGCCCTACCTCATGGCGTTGGCCATGGCCGCCAACGCCGGCAGCCTGGCGACGATCACGGGCAACCCGCAGAACATGGCGATCAGCCTGGCCACCGGCACCGGCTACCTGCCCTTCGTCGCGGCGCTGGCGCCGATCGCCGTCCTTTCGCTGGTCGTCGTCGCAGGGACGGTGCTGCTGTCGTTCCGCGACGACTTCCGTCCGGCCGGCCGGACGAGCCCGTCACCCGTCTCCCGTTTCGCCCGCGATTGCCCACGCTCCACGCCGTAGACGCGCTCGGGATGCTGGTCGCGTTCGTGCTCGGCGTCGACCCGCCCAGTGCGGCCCTGGTGACAGCCTCGCTGGTGCTCATGGCATCGGGGCGGTGGGCGGGGTCGCTCGTGCGTGCCGTCGACTACCCGCTGCTCGTTCTCTTCGCTGGTCTGTTCGTGGCCGTTGGAGCGCTCGGCGCGACGCCGCTGGCAGCCAGCCTCCTTGCATGGGCCACGCGAGGCGGCACGGTCGCGCTGGCAGCGATCGCATCCGTGGCGTCGAACATCCTGTCGAACGTCCCGGCGGTGCTTCTGCTGCTACCGGCGGTCAAGAACGGCGCGAGCACCGTTCCGGCGCTCACGTTGGCGATGGCCTCCACACTGGCCGCAAACCTCACCCTGGTGGGTTCGGTCGCAAACCTGATCGTGGCCGAGACCGCGCGGCGAGCGGGCGTCGAGGTCCGCTTCCTCGACCACGCACGCGTGGGCTTGCCCGTCACCGTCATAATGCTGGTGCTGGGGACGGTCTTGCTCTTGCTGCGCTAGCGCATCATCGGTCTAGGCGCTCGATCAACTCCGGTCGGTCGACCGCCGGACTCCCCACATCGCGCGATACCGGGTACGCCTCCAGGGCATCGTTGTCGAAGGGGTCGAGGAGATCCTGAAGGCGCGTCGGGTCTTCGTTCGTTGGATCCAGCCAGCGCTCGAACTCCTCAGGCTCCAGGATCACGGGCATGCGGTCGTGCAGCGCTCGGACCACCTCGTTGGGGCCGGTCGTCAGGATGGTGCAACTCAGCAGCGGCGCCGCACCTCGGCTCCAGAGCGAGCACAGCCCCGCGAACGCCATGGGCCTGCCGTCGCGTCGAAGGATGTGGAAGGGCCGCTTGGGGCCCCCCGCGCCCGACCACTCATAGAAGCCGCTGGCGGGCAGGAGGCAGCGGCCGCGGCGCATGGCGTCCCGGAACGAGGGTTTCTCCGCCGCGCCCTCGGCACGGGCATTGAAGAGGTTCGCCTTGAAGCTATCGAGGTCCTTCACCCAGTGCGGCACCAATCCCCAGCGCGCCGTCCACGCCTCGCGCGTTCCGTCGGCTCGCTGCCGAACGATGGGGACCTGCTGGCTGGGAGCGATGTTGAACCGGGGAGCGGTCGCGAGCCCCGCCAGGCCGAATAGAGCGTCTAGATCCTCCTCGAAGTGGTAGAGCGTGTAGCGGCCGCACATGGAGCGATTATAGGAGCGGCCGACCCTCTCCCCTCCCCCGTGGCGCGCCGGCGGCGCCCATCATGCCGCATCGCGAAGCTCGCCCAGGATCGCCTTGCGGTCCTCATCGGCATAGTCATCCAGCAGAGCCAGGGTCCGCACGAAGACGCCAACGTCCTGTAGGTGCGTCGGGAAGGTCACGAAGTTGTGGCTGGCCATGACCTCCATGCGACTGCTCTCGTACAAACCTCCACGCCAGGCGTCGGCTTCGATGCGCTCGAGGGTGAAGCGGTGCAGGGTCGCCTGCATGAGGGTGTGGATGAGCTCGCGCTGCTCCTCACTCAGGCCCTCCCAGGCCGCTTCCGCCCGCTGACGGCGCTGCTGATGGAAGCTGTCCGCGATGGAGGTCGCGATGCTGCGCGCCTCCTCGCGGGAGAGCCGCTGGCCGTCGTCCTGGGGTGGGGCCTTCGGGGGTTCCACACCCTGCTGGAGGAGGTTGTTGACGAACCCGGCCAGGTTGAAGATGGGGCGCCCTGCCGCCTCCGCCTTGCCTGCGAGCTTGCGAGCATAAGCGACGATATCGACCACCCGTTGGGCGCCGTAGCGCTGGATCGTGCGCTCGGCATCCTGCGCCCACCCGATCTCGCGCAGGGCGTCGCGTGCCTGTAGCTCGCGCATGAGTTGTTCGGTGTCGCTCTCCCGTTTGACGCGGTTGGCGAGGCTCGCAGGGAGTTGCACGCGTGGCTTGAACACCTCGTTCTTGACGATCGCGAAGTGCACCCGGCGGTACTTCCGGCCGACCTTCTCGGGCCGGTAGCTGAAGAGCAGGCAGGTGTACTGCTTGAACTCCGCCTGGGCCTTGTCGAGCACGTATCGGAAATCCTTGAAGCGGTCGTACTTGCCGTCGAGCCCCAGGCGCAACTTGAGATCTTCGATATCGAACACCAGCTCGTTGCGCTCACCGGCGTAACTCGCAGTGTAAAGCACTTCGAACAGCCGCATGCTGTTGAAGCTCTCGAAGCTCAGCAACTGCTCCGTCGGGATGATACTGAAGTCACGCCGCAGCTGCAGCAGATAGGGCTTGAGCTTCTCGTGCACTTTCAACTCGATGCACGCCATCTGCTCCTTGCTGTCGCGCCCGTTCTCATAGCGGGCCTCGGACACCCACTGGAACATCACCCAGTCGCCGTTCGGCTCCTTGATCTGGACCGTCTGCTCCAGCAACTCGCGGGCCGACTGCTCGATCCGAGAGTAGATCGACTTGCCCTTGATGTTGAAGAGCTGCGCGTACTCCCAGGCCGTGATGCGGATGGGCTCCAACTCGCTGTCGTCCTTGGTGATATCCGAGAGCGCCAGCACCAACAGACGTTTGGTGAGGATCCCCATCTCCTGCCGGCTCAACGCCAGCGGATTCGCCTGCGTGATGGACAGGTTCGGGACACGACGCTCCGCCCCGCCCCGTCGCGCCCCGGACTTGCCACGTGTGCGACCGCGCGAGCGCGACGACTTCCTCCCCCCTACCGTGCGGGCTGGCTCGTCTCCTGGGGTCTCGGATGCGCCGGTCCCTTCGGCTGTTGGGCTTGCCTCGCGACTGATCAAAGCGACGGCCTCCACCTGGATTGCCACATCATACGTACAGGGGGAACGCATGTCAACGCTTTCCCCCGAGCGCGCGCATCGCCGCGGAGCGCGTACCCCGGAATTCCCACTTCGGTCCCGCTCGCGTCCCAGTTGGTCCCTTTCCTGTCCCCCTCGAGTCCCCGCCCTCTCCCAACTCGGTCCCGCCAATGTCCCGCGCCGGTCCCCCCCGTTTCCCGCTCGAATCTGACTTGTGGCGTCCAGCGCGCGCAGATCACGATCCCATTAATAGAATGGAATGACCCTGTCTAAACACCAGCAATGACAAGCCTGCTGTTGGATTCGCCCTTGAGACAATCCGTGCTTGCGCACCGGGTGGGGTAGTAGGTGCGCATCATGATACGGGCAGTGAGGCCAGGCAACGGGGCAGTCCCCTAAAGTTCCCGCTTCTTCAGCGCCAGCGTTCCCCTTGTTTCCCACCGTTGCGGGCGGAAGCCCGCTGGGCGCGGTGGGTGTGTTGCAGGGCAGGCATGAGACGGGTTCCGCAATTTTCCCTATTTGGGCGGCGCGGTCCCACGATTTTCCCCTTTGGCTGTGCAATGTGCGTCGTAGAAGCGGGGGCGCCAGCGTGTCGTTGCACGGCGCCTCGTTGCCCGACGCCCTAGCGGCAAGACGCCCCCCGTGTTTCCCCCCGCCTTCCCTGTCCGCACGCAACCGGCGGCCGCGGGTGGGCGGCTATGTTCGGAGGGCGGCAGCGGCGATGCGCGGGAAAGGGAGGGTACCCATGACGAGGTGCGGGCGACGGCCCTTGAAGGCATGCACCGAAGGCACGATGCGTGCAAGGAACAATGTGGATGGCACTCCGCTAAGCGGGGGTTTTCGGGTACTGGGGTGGAGGGCCGGGTGGTCGCGGCGGACCCCCGAGCTGTGGCGCTGCCATAACGTTATGGCGGTCCGCTAGGGCCGTCGTGGGCGTGATACGGGACGGCCGCACGTGAGACCGGGGTCCGTGGCAACGGGGCGCATGTGTGTGGATCGAGACGTCGGCGACGCCGGCGCATCCACGTTCTGGCCGCGAGTACCCGGCGTCTCCCCCGTTTGTCGTGATGGTTGGTGGCGTAGGCGCCGGGCGCGTGGAACGGCGCGTACGGGCGGGTTGTATCGGTTCTGGCGTTCGGAGTGGATGGAGCAACGGAAGTACGCGGATTGAGGCGCCTGCGGGTCAAGGAAGTGGCGGCCGTGCGGGGTTCGCGTGTCCCGAGGGGGCGCGAATGAGGCTGCGGGCTGGGTGCACTCGTGTGGTCTGGCGGGGGTGTGGCGGTGGCGCGTAAGGAGCTGACGGCGGAGGGCGTTGGTCTTGAGTCCGACGATCGGAGGGGTTGGCGTGCCAGAGACCGGCGCCGCACGGAGCTTCGGGCATCGCGGCGACACGCGCGGCAGGGGACGGGCCGTTGCGTGGGTGCGGAGGTATGGCGGCGTGCGAGCCAAGCCGATGCTGCGGATGATGGGGCCCGTTGGGGAGGGGGCGCGCGGCGCGGCCGAGGCGGGGGGTCACTTCGGTGTTGGCAGATGCGGGAAGTTGGTGGCGTGGCGGTTTGGGGTGGCAGCGGCTCGATGTGGGGCCGCCATAACGTTATGGCGTGGGGCGGGGTTGGAGGCGTGAGGTGCGTCCGGCCTGGGACGCCGCGGGGTCGAAGTGGGAAGCGGAGGGAACCAGGGGATGGGGTAGAATCGCGGCGATGCAAGGAGTCGGGACCAGCGTTGGGAAGGCGGGGCTGGCGGCGTGGCCGCAGGGTTGCGCCGTGCCAGAGGAGCGGTGGGCTCGCGAGCGACGGGTTTGTGGGTGTACGTTCCGACCGGTGACGAAGGGGTTCCCGTGACGGTACTGACGTTCTTCAATCATGCAGGCGGCGTGGCCAAGACGAGCACGGTGCGAGACGTCGGTTTCGTCCTCGGTGAAATGGGCAAGCGCGTGTTGCTCATCGACGTCGACCCGCAGGCCAATCTCACCAAGTGGCTGGGGGTCGAGGACGACGCCGCGCTCGGACAGACCATCTACCCGGCCGTGATCGGGGATCCGGAGCGGGAAGACGACGACGAAGCGGAGACGGAACTGACGCTGCCGGAGCCTCTCCACGTGCACGGTGTCGACCTCATCCCTAGCCACCTGAACATCGCCATCGTGGAGCGAGAGATCCTGAGCGTCTTCATGGGTGTGATGCGGTTGCGGGAGGCGGTACAGCGGCTCGAGGGTTACGACTACGTTTTGATCGACCCGCCGCCGAGCCTCGGGCAGCTGTCGGCGCTCGCGGTCGTCGCCGCGGATCGCGTCGTGGTGCCCCTTCCGACGAACCGGAAGGGGCTCGACGGTATCCCGACGGTTATCAAGATGGTGCGGGAGTACCGGAAAGCGGCGCGCGAACTGTCGATCGCGCTCTTCGTGCTGACGCAACACGACCGCCGCACGCGCCACGACCGCGAGAGTCTACGCATCATCCAGAGCCAGCTCAAGGCGTTCGCCCCGATCTCGACGCCGCTGAACAGTCGGCCCGCGTTCTACTCCGACGCACAGGTCGAGGGGGTGCCGATCCCGCTCTATGCGCCGGGGAGCGTCGCCGACCAGGAGATCCGGGTCGTGGTACGGGAGCTCGTGGAGGCGCTAGGAGGCTCCGATGGCGGCTAAGAAGCGTGGTCAGGACCTCGACAGGACCGCGGTCTTCGAGGCGATCCTGGGTGACCTGGGCGAGGGTGGGGGCGAATCGACGCTCGGAGCCGTGCCGATCGACGAGATCCGGTACAACCGGAAACAGCCGCGCAAGTACCTCGATGAGGCGAGCCTCGCGGATCTGACCGCCAGCATCCGGGACAAGGGCGTGCTGGAGCCGATCATCGTGCGGAAGGCGGCAGAGGGCTACGAGTTGGTGGCGGGGGAGAGACGGACGCGGGCCGCGCAGATGGCAGGCCTGAGCGAGATTCCGGCGATCGTCACCGAGATCGATGACCGTGAGGCGCTCGAGGTCTCCATCATGGAGAACCTCCAGCGTGAGGACCTCAATGCGGTCGAGGAGACCGACGCGGTGCTAACGCTGCTGGAGCTGAGCCTCGATCTCTCCCGCACGCAGGTCCTCCATCTCCTGCAGGAGATGTACAACGAAGAGCGCGGACGTTCGCCGGCGAGCGCCTTCTCGAGCCGGCAGAAGCACGTCGCGCTGGCGCTGTTTCGGCGCCTGGGACGGTTCACGCCGAGCTCGTTCGTGAGCAACCGGGTGCCTATCCTCGACTTCCCCGAAGGGTTGCTGGACGCGGTACGCAATGGGCGGCTGGGGTTCACGAAGGCGCAGGCGCTTGCCCGTGTGGAGGACGAAGGCGCGCGCGATGCGCTCCTCGGGGAAGCCATCGAAGGGGATCTTTCGCTGAGCAAGATCCGGCGCCGCATCACGGAGCTCCGACAGGGCTCCGAGAACGCTCGGAGTCCGGAGCGGGACGAACGTTTTGTGTTGGCGTCGAACACCAGGCGCCTCCTGAGCCGGCAGCGACTCGAGCGCTTGGCAGGGCAGGATCTCGCCAGGGTCACGGCGCTGTTGCGCGAGCTCAAGGACCTCTTGGAGAGCTGAACCGCGTTCGCCGCCCACCCCGGGGCGCCAGGACGGCCTACCGCAGCGCATGCAGCCGGCGACGGCGAGGCAGCAGTGTGTACTTGTGTACCCTCGGAGGCGTCGTGAGCCGGAGCCGGCGGAGGGGACGGGGGTGCGACCGGGAGGGGCTCCTCGTGCCGGGGCCGCGCACAGGAGAGCTGTGATAGATTCGTGCCTACGACACAGGGCTTCGGTTGGGGTGAGCGCCACGCGCTCGACGGCCGAACCGAGGAACACGGGCACACCGGCAACGAGACGACAAAGCACCCGACGACGAGGGGGAGGACCGTTCTCTGTCATGGTCACGCTATGCCTTTACGTCAAGCCGACGGCGTCGCGACCGGGTACGCGTTTGATGTCCGTCACGCGTCTGGGCCCGCAATGGACGGGTCGCCGGCTGCGCCTGTCGCGTCCCGACCGTGTTGGCCTACGGGAGTCCGATCTCATCGGTTGGTCGGACTTCTATGCCGGTTCGGCCTGTGACGTCCACGTGGCTCGCGCGAGCGATGGCGAGCGCTCGGGATGGCTGGTGTGGGGCGGCACGCTCGGGCTCCGCTCGGTGCCGCCGGATCTGGCTGACGGGGATGTCGAGGGGTTGCGGCAGGGGAGGTGGGACGCGCACCCGGTGCTTTGGTTGGACGACGCCTCGATGCTGCCGGAGGACGTGCGTGCCGTGGTGGAGGCAAGACTGGGTGGGTTGGGGACGACAGCTCCGTCCTGAACGCAGGGCTAGGATGCGTCCGGGAGGTACACCATGCTGGACGTAGGGAGCGAAGCTCCGGGCTTCGAGCTCGAGGACCAGGACGGAACGCTGCACCGCTTGTCGGACTACCGGGGCCGCTGGGTGGTGCTGTACTTCTATCCCAGGGACGACACGCCGGGTTGTACCAAGGAAGCGTGCGGATTCCGTGATCACCTCGACGCTTTGGGCGATCTCAATGCTGTGGTGCTCGGGGTCTCGGCCGACGACCGGGCGAGCCACGCACGTTTCGCGCAGAAGAACGCCCTGACGTTCCCGCTGCTGGTCGATCCCGACAAGCGCGTGCTCGAGGCGTACGACGCCTACGGGGACAAGAACCTGTACGGCAAGGTCGTGCGAGGGGTCAAACGCGTGACCTACCTGATCGGCCCGGACGGTAGCGTCGCGCGCGTATGGCCGAAGGTCAAGGCCGCCGAGCACGCGGAGGAGGTGCGGAGGGCGCTGACCGAAGCCGCCTGACGCGGGCGCGCCGGCACGAAGCGACGGGCTCGAGCTGGAGAGCGGGGCCGGGCGGACGCGGGATCCGCCCGGCCCCCGTGTCTTGGGCCAGGAGATGGGGCGGACGAGGTGGGAAATGCGCGGTACTCGCTGCGACAGGGGATCATGTCCTCCGACACGGCGCTTCGGCGAGAAGTGGGAAACGTCGGGTACTGCGATGGGGGGCGAACGGGGAAGTGCGGGGTACCGGAGGCACCCCAAGTGGGAAAGGAGCGGTACTGGGCTGTTCCGGGGCGTGATCGTGACGGATGCGCGCCATGTCTTGGCGCCGGTGCCGGGCGGCCCAGCGGCGGGGTGGGCGTTGCGCATGTGGGAAAGACGAGGTACCGCGCCACCGCAGAAGGGGGAGAGGAGGGGTACCGAGGGGAGGGCTGCGGGCGAAAGGGGGAAGCGAGGGTACCGGCGGCGACACTTGGGGGCAGGGGGCGAGCGCACCAGGGCGGCCGACCGCCGATAGGGGAGAGGGGAGGACGGGGGACGCGCGGCGGATCGTCAACCCGGAGGGTGCAGAAGCTTCAAGGCGATCCAGGTGAGAACTCCCAGCCAGATCGCGGCGACGGCGAGCGCTCCGCAGCGCCCCAGCCTACGGCTTGTTTCGTCGAGCGGCCGCCCGCGGGCGGCCGCTCGCGCGTCGCGCAGGATCTCGGCCGGCAGCAGGCGCAGGACGAGCGCGATCCCCAGCGGAACCAGCACCATATCGTCGAGGAGGCCGAGAACGGGGATGGGGTCGGGGATCAGGTCGATGGGGCTGAGAGCGTAGGCGAGCACCATCACGGTGGCGGCCCGGGCTGCAAACGGGGTCCGGGGATCGCGATAGGCGATGGCGAGAGCCGTGAGCTCCCGGAACAGTGCGGTCGCCCGGCGGCGAAGGCGTTGGACGGCAGACACGGCGCGAGTGTACGACTGCGGCGACGCGCTCAGCCGTAGTGATAGCCCTGGATGTGGATCGGCGTGGGCAAGGGGTAGAGGGCGCGCGCCTTGAGCATGAGCTGGTGGCCGGTGTCCTCGATCGTGGCGTCGGCGATGAGGATGGAGGCGTCGCGCAGGAGCTGGCGCTGCTCGTCCCACAGGTCGGGCGGGATGATGAGCTGCGCGCGGTCGGGGCCGTCCTCGAGCACGAAGAAGGCGAAGCCCTTGGCGGTGCCCGGCCGCTGGCGGCCGACCACCAGGCCGGCGCTTCGGACGCTCGCCTTGCGCGGCAGGCGCCGCGCCTGCCCCAGGGGCAGGGTATGCAGCTCCCGCAGCTGGTCGCGCACCAGGTCGAGCGGGTGCATCTCGAGGGTGCTGAAACGCGTGGTCTGGTAGTCCCACACGAAGCGCTCGGCCGTCGACAAGGGAGGGAGGTCCGGGAGGTCGGGCACGGCGGCGAACAGCGCTTTTTGGCCCGGATCCTGGCCGTGGCTCAGGGCGCCGGCCCGGAACAGCGCTTCGCGCCGGGATTGCAGCGCGTCGAAGGCGCCGGCCCGGACGAGAGCCTCGAGCGTGTCGCGGTCCAGGGCCAGGCGCTGGTAGGCGTCGTCGAGGTTCCGGAAGGGGCCGAAGCGTAGGCGCTGCAGCAGCAGCGCGCGCGCCGTGTCCTCGGAGACGCCGGTGATGGCGGCCAGGGGAGGCCGCACCGCCTTGCGCCCATCGGCGAGACGCTCGCAGCGATAGTGCACGCCGCTGGCATTGACGTCGAAGGGCAGGAAGGGGACGCCCCATGCGCGCCCCTCCTGGCGCTTGGTCGAGGCCGACCACATGCCGGGCTCCTCGGTGAGGATGGCGGCCAGGAACTCGGCCGGGTAGTGGATGCGCAGGTAGGCGCTGGCGTAGGCATGGAGGGCGAAGGCCCAGGCGTGCGACTCGGCGAAGCCGTAGCCCTGGTAGGCCTTGACCGCTTCGAACACGGCTTCCGCCTCCTCGCGGCGGGCGCCCTGGTGACGCATGCCGCCCTGGACGAAGCGCTCGCGGTCGGGCTCGATGTCCTCCAGGTCGCGCCAGCCCGAGACCTTCTTGCGGAAGCGGTCCGCGTCGGCCCAGCTCATGCCGGCGAAGTGCACGGCGATCCTGAGGACGTCTTCCTGGAACAGCAGCACGCCGTAGCTCTTGGCCAGGATGGGCTCGAGTGCGGGGTGCCAGTAGGTGACCGGCTCGACTCCGCGCCGCCGCTTGAGGTAGGGATGCACCGTCCCCGATTGGATGGGGCCGGGGCGGATCAGCGCGATCTGGTGCGCCAGGTCCTTGAGGTTGCGGGCGGCCATGACGCGACTGGTGTGCGTCTGGCTGGGGCTTTCCACCTGGAACAGGCCCATGGTGTCCCCCTCGCAGATGAGGTCCCACACGCGCTCGTCGTCGGCAAGCTCGGCGAGCTCGAGCCATTCGCCCTCCATGCGCAGCACCTCCTCGCGCGCCCGTTCCAGCGCCGCCAGCATGCGCAGGCCCAGCAGGTCGAGCTTGATGAGGCCCATCGCCTCGGCGTCGTCCTTGTCGAGCTGCAGCAGCTTGATGCCGCCCGTCGAGCGGTCGAGCGGCGAGTAGTGGGTGAGCGGCTCGCGCGCCAGCACCACGCCGCCGTTGTGGGGCGCCAGGTGCCGCACGTGCTTGCGTTCCATGCCCTCGAGCAGGCCGAGCAGCACCTCGCCGACGGGAGCGTCCGCCAGCACCTCGCGGAAGGCCACTTCCGCCTTGCGCGCGTCCTTCGGCCGCAGGCCGCGGAAGTCGCGCCCCAGCGCCCGCGTGAGGCGGTTGCGGAGCTCGGGCGGCAGCCCCAGCGCCCGCCCCAGGTCCTGCAGCGCCAGCGGCAGCTTGTAGGTGATCTTGTTGCACACCATCGCCTCGGTGGTGGCGCCGAAACGCTCCTCCACCCAGGCCAGCACCTCGTCGCGGCGCGCCGAGGAGATGTCGATGTCGACGTCGGGCATGCTGGTCTTGCCGGTGTGCAGGAAGCGCTCGAAGAGCAGGTCGTGCTTCACGGGGTCGGCCTGGGTGATGCCCAGCAGGTAGCAGGTGATGCTGGCGGCGGCCGACCCCCGCCCCGCCGCCAGGATGCCGTGCCGGCGGCAGTAGTCGGTGACCTCGGCGGCGACCAGGAAGAACTCGGCCAGCCCCAGCGCGCGCACGGCGCCGAGCTCCTCCTCCAGGCGGGCGCGGGCCGCGGGCAGCCGCTCGCCCCGGTAGCGCTCGAGCAGCGCGGCGTAGCAGCGTTCCTCCAGATGCCGCTCCGGGCTGGTGTCCTGCGGGATGCGGGCCCGGGGGGGCACCAGGCGTTCGGGGAGCAGCTCGAAGGAGGCTCGCTCGGCCACCCAGGTGGCGTTGAGGGCGGCTTCGGGGAAGGGCAGGCGGTCCTGGGCCTCGGACGGGTCCGGCAGGGCCTGGCAGGCGTTCTGAGGCCTCCTGGGGTGGGGTTCCTGCACGCTCGTGCCCAGACGGGCGCAGGTGAGGGCGTCGTAGAGGCGGTAGTCCCGGGCCTCGGCGTAGCGCACCTCGGGAGCGGCCACCACCGGCAGCCCCAGGCTCTGCGCCAGGCGCCGGAGCACGCGCGCCCTGCGCCCGTCCCAGCGCTGGCGGTCGTGGAAGAGCTGCAGGTAGAGGCGCTCCGGGAAGGCCCCCTGCAGCTCGCGCAGCAGCCGCTCCAGCTCGGCGATGCGGCGCTGGGCCAGCCAGCGCGCCACCACCCCGTCGCGCGGCCCGGTCAGCAGCAGCACGTCCTGGGTGTGGGCGAGTAGCACGGGGTAGGGGAGATCGCGCTCGGAGCGCTCCAGGGCGGCGCTGATGAGGCGGTTGATGGCGGCGTAGCCGGCGCGGGAGGCGGCCAGCGCCACGAAGGGGTAGGCCTCGCCCTCGATGCGGACCGGAAGGGTGGCGCCGATGAGCGCCCGGACGCCCGACGCGTGCGCCGCCTGGAAGAGCTCCACGGCGCCGCTGACACTGAGGTCGTCGGTGAGGGCGAACCAGCGGTAGCCGAGCTGCGCGGCGCGGCGCACCAGCGTGGTGGGGCTGGCCGTGCCTGCGCCGAGGCTGTAGTAGGAGTGGACGTCGAGGAGTGCTCTCAGTCGTTGGCTCGAGCCACCCACCAGGCGTCCCCCTCCCGGAACAGCTCGACCGCGCCGCCACCGCGAAGCTCGAGCAGGAGGTAGTCGCGGTGGACCTCCCGCTCCCACCAGCGGCCGTCGTAGCGCCAGCGATCCAGCACGCGCGCCACCGGGCGTTGATGGAGCCGGCCGGCGTCGGTGCGCCGCGGTTGGGCGTGCTGTGGGGAGGGCGCGGGACGCGCCGAAGGGCGCGCCCCGGCCGGAACGGGAGCGGTGCCGCCGTGCACGGCGACGGAGGGGGTCGGGGGGACGGCGGGGACGGGCGCCCTAGGCGCGCCTTCCCGCCAGCTCACCAGCACCGGTTGCCGGCCTTTCAGGGTGACGTGGGCGGGGAGCATGAGCATGCGCATGACGATCCTCCGGGAGAGGGGAGAGCAGGGGTGGGGTGGGGGCGGCCGCCGGCGCGTCGTCCGTGAGGCCGCTGAAGAGCGGCACCGCCGCCGCGTGCACCGTGTGGCGGCGCTCGGCGATCCCGCCGCCACGCGCGTCGGCGCCGGAGGGCCGCGGTCGGGCGCGATACGCGGCGGCGTGGGCGTCGTCGTCGGCGGACGCCGGCGTCAGCCGCTCCCATGTCCAGGCGAGGTCGTCGGCCTCGGCGTAGGGATCGCGCCAGACGAAGCGGACCATGGCGTCGGGGTAGCGCTCGAGGGCGGCGTCCAGGGCGCGTTGCCGCTCCTCGCGTGCGTGCCACAGGCTGCTCTGGAACCCCAGTCGGCGGGGCGCGGCGAGCGCGAGCGTCAGCCGCTCGATGCCGGCCCCGGCGGCGCCGCTGTCTTCCAGTGCGAAGAGTGCCTGCTGCCGGATCTGGCGGGCGCGCGCCAGCGGGCGCTTGCTGAGACGGGTGGCGCTGCGTTGCTGCCCGGCGAGACCGGCGGTGAGGGTGAGGCGCCGGGCGGCGCGCCCGGCGAGGGCGCGCTCCAGGGCCGTCGACAGGCGCTCGAGCGCAGGCAGCAGCTCGTGCGGCTCGCGCGCCGGTTCCTCGAAGGTGAGGGTGCGTTGCAGCACCTCCGGCGGACGCTGCGCCCGCAGGCGGGTGCGGTAGGGGCCGTGCAGGTAGGGCAGCAGGGCGTCCCCCTCCTCGCCCAGGTAGGAGCGTATCTGGGAGGCGTTCCAGCGGGCGAGCTCGCCCGCCGTGGTGAGGCCGAGCCAGTGGAGGCGGGTGAGGTTCTTGCCGGAGAGGCCCACCCCCTTGAGGAAGCGGAGCGGGAGACGCGCCAGGAAGTTCGTCTCGTCGCCGCTCTCCACCGCCCGCTCCTCGCCGGGGCGGGCGGAGAGGGCGGCCAGCTCGGCGATCTCGCGTGCGCCGGCCACGCCGACGCGGGCGCCGTAGCGCTCCGTCAGCGCCCCCGCCTCCCGGGCCTCGAGGCGCAGGAAGAGCCGCCCGCGTCGCCCCTCCTCCAGCCAGGGCGTGACGGCGTGCAGCTCGCGCAGGAGCGTCTCCCAGGCGTGCTCGATCGCCGGCTCCTGGCTCTGGACGACGTGCAGCCCCTCCACCCGCATGCGGGCGCCGCTCAGGCGCATGCCCGGCGTGACGCCGAGGCGGTGGGCGGCGGCCGAAGCGTGGAGCACGCGCCCTTCCTCGACGCACACGAGCGCCGCGTGCGCGAGGGCGGGGTCGGCGCGCTGTGCCAGGTAGAGGGGGAGAGGGTCGAAACAGAGCGCCGCGATCAGGGGCGCCGTGCCGACGGGGACGGTTTTCGTTGTGGTGCGAGCGGGTGTTAGCATGGGTGCGTACCTAGGGGGCCGCAGGTGCGGCCTGCTGGGGGCGGCGAAGGGGCACATTCCTTGCTTGGCGGCGGTGGATGTGCCCTTCGTTATGGGGGTGGGTCGGGGAAGCCTCCCGGGCGGACGCGCCCCGGCGTCGGGGCGGGCGCGGGAGATGCGGCCGAGGGGGGAGAAGGCGGCGCGGCGGCTGGGCCTCAATCCCCCCCTTCGACGAGGAGCTCCTCGACCACATCGCCCCGGAGCAGGCCGCGGAAGACGCCGTCGATGTGGAGCTCTTCGGCCGCGACGCCGAGCGTGGGGTAGGCCGGGTTGTGGGGCCGCAGCCGGTAGCGGCGGGGCTCGTCGCCGCGCCACTCGAGGTACTTGAGGGTGGTCTCGTCGTCCCCCACGCGGACGGCGCAGATCTCGCCGGGGCGGCGGGGCGGCGTGCGATGCAGGAGCACGACGTCGCCGTGCTCGATGCGGTCGGCCATGGAGTCGCCGCGGACGCGCAGGGCGAAGTGATCGGGGCGGTCGCGCAGCGCCAGGTAGGCGTCGGGCTCGGGGTAGCTGCCGACGGGCACGCCGGCGGCGATCTCGCCGAAGAGCGGAACGCCGGCGACGGGGCCGAGCAGCGTGACGAGGGGGCTGCGGCCGGGGCCGCGGCCCTCGATGCGCAGCTTGCCCTTGGCCTCCAGTGCGCGCAGGTGCTCGCGCAGCGTGGGGTAGCTGATCTCGAACCGGCGCGCCAGCCCCGCCAGCTCCGGGAGCCGGCCGTGACGCGCGTGTGCGGCGTGCAGGGCTTCCAGGATCTGCAGCTGTTTGACGGGCCGGGGCGGCATGGCGTTCCTCGCTTTCGTTACCCTCTGATTTAGAGGGTGTTATCAGCATAGGAGCGGGGCGGGGCGCTGTCAAGCACCCCGCGTCCCGTGGCGACACCGCCGCGGCCGCCGGCCGCGCGTAGCATGAAGCCGTGGAGCGCACCCCCCTTCACCCGCACCACGATGCGGTCGCGGCGGGCAACGGACGCGACCTCGAACCCCTGGCCCGGCTCCTCGAGGGTCGGAGGGTGCTGGCGCTGTCCGGCGCCGGCATCAGCACCGAGTCGGGCATCCCCGACTACCGCGGCCCCGACAGCGTTCGGCGCAAGGGCTCCCCCATCACCTACCAGGAGTTCGTGAGGAGCGAAACGGCCCGGCGGCGCTACTGGGCGCGCAGCTTCCTGGGGTGGCCGGCCATGCGCGAGAAGCGCCCCAACGCCGGGCACCGTGCCCTGGCCAGGCTGGAGACGGCCGGGGCCGTGCACGGGGTGCTGACCCAGAATGTCGACGGCCTCCACCAGGCGTCCGGCAGCCGGCGCGTGCTCGAGCTCCACGGCGCGCTGGCCTGGGTCCGCTGCCTGCGCTGCGGCCGGCTCGAGCCGCGCGACGCGCTGCAGCTCCGCCTAGAGCGCCTCAACCCCGACTTCGCGCGCGAGCGCGCGGTCATGGCCCCCGACGGCGACGCCGAACTGGACGCCGGCCTCGAGAAGACCTTCCACCTCGCCGGCTGCCGCGGCTGCGGCGGCACGCTCAAGCCGGACGTGGTGTTTTTCGGAGAGAACGTGCCGCGTTCCCGCGTGGCGCGAAGCTGGACCATGCTCGAACGGGCGGAGGTGCTGCTGGTGCTCGGCTCGTCGCTCACCGTGCGCTCCGGCTACCGCTACGTGGTGGCCGCGGCCGAGGCGCGCAAGCCGGTGGCCCTCGTCAACGACGGACCCACGCGGGGCGACGGCGACGCTACGCTGCGCCTGGACGGCCGCCTCGGCCGGCTGCTGCCCGCTCTGGCCGACCGTCTGCTCGGCCCCGCCGCGGGCTGAACCTTCGCCGGCCCGTCCCGCTCACGCGCGGCGTGCCCGGACGCGCCGGTAGCGCGCGCCAACGCGCGCCAGAAGATCCCGGCCCAGCGCACCCTGCATGCGGGTCTCGGCGCTGACGAAGAACTCGTCGAGGTGGCGGTGATCGCCCTGCGAGGGGAGCGGGCGGTCGGGATCGTAGCGCGCCTGCTCCTCGTACACGAGCGCCTGCAGCGCCATGTCGAGCAGGTTCATGTCGCGTACGAAGCGCGCCTCCGGCGAGGTGTCCTGTTCATACTCGCGCCACAGCGCGTGCAGCTCCCCGAGCTCGCCGCCGAGCAACCGCTCGATGCCGGCGCTCTCCAGCCGCGCCTTCTCGGCGGCGTCGACGGTGCGGTCGTCCGGGTGGGCGCGCGCCGGGATGTCGCCGATCTCCGCCTCGGCCACGTCGTGGGCGGTGGCGATGGCCAGCGCGCGACCGCGATCGACACCCGCCTCACCGGCGAAGATCAGGCACAGCAGCGCCGTACCCCAGCTGTGCGCCGCCACCGATTCCGGGCGCTCGACGCCTCGAAGCACCCAGCCGCTGCGGGCCTCGTCCTTCAAGCGGTAGGCGCCGAGCAGGGTCGTCAGCAGGCGTTCGGCCCCGGACGGGGCGCCGTTGTCGTCGCACATAGGGTTCGAGCATACGTGCTGGAGGGCGTTGGCGCGAACCCGGGTCGGGGCGGAGGAGGCTCGCGTCCTATACTCGGGTATGGCGATGCTGATCCCCGACGCGTTCGCGCGGGCCGCACGCTTCCTCGCCGAGGAGGCGCGGCCGCTGGAGGCCGCGCGCTTTCGGCACGCCTTCGAGGGGGCCCCGCCGGAGGCGGCGATCGAGGCCTTGGGGGCGTACCAGAACGGCGATGGCGGCTACGGGCAGGCGCTCGAGCCCGACCTCAGGACGCCGAGCTCGAGCGCGCTGGCGACCTCCCGGGCGCTGCTGACCCTGGCCGAGCTGGGGGTCCAGGCCGACCACCCGCAGGTACGTGGTGCCGCCACCTACCTCGAGCGCGGCATGGATTCCGAGCGCTGGACCTGGAGGATCGTGCCCGACGACGCCGGTGCCTACCCGCACGCTCCCTGGTGGGAACCGACGGGGCTCGAGGAGCGCTTCGGTGGGTACCTGGTGAACCCGCGCGCCGCCGTGGTGGCCGGGCTTCTCCACTTCGAGGACGCGCACGAGGCGAGCTGGCTGAGCGCCGTCGCCGAGGACACGGTGCGTGCGATCGAGACGCGCGAGCTCGACATGCACGAGCTGATGGCCGCCCTCAGCCTGTTGGAGGCGCCCCGCCTGGGGGTCGGCTTGCGGGCGCGGGCGCGGACGGCGTGCGAGCAAGCGGCCCCGCGCCTGGTGGCGGCCGACGCCGACGCGTGGCGCAGCTACGGCCTGCAGCCGGTGACGGTCGCGCCCCGCCCGGACAGCCCGCTGCACCACCTGTTCGCCGAGGCGGTGCACGCCAACCTCGACCTGCTCATCGAACAGCAGGGCGAGGACGGGGCCTGGGCCCCGAGCTGGGCCTGGGACGCCTATCCCGAGGCGTGGGCGGAAGCGCGCTGCGAATGGCAGGGCCTGCTCACCCTCGAGACGCTGCTGACGTTGCGGGCCTACGGCCGCATCGAGAGCGCAGGCTGAACCTCCGCCTCAGGCCGCACCGGCGTCGAGGCGGTCGTCGAAGCGGAAGGCGACCGGCTCGGACGGGCGCACCGCGTGCCAGTCGGGGTGGCCGGGGTTCACCAGCAGATTGCGCTCGAGCGGTACCACCACGCTCGGCACCCATAACGCCAGGCTGGCCGCGTCCTGCAGCCAGGCGTTGCCCACGGCGCGTGCCGCCGGGCTGACCGGCCGGGCGCGCCAGCCGGCCGGAAGCTCGGTACCCGGAAGGCTCAGGACGGCCGCGTCGGGCAGCTCGAGCCGGAAGGCCAGGTAGTCGCGTTCGAAGGCGTGCCGGTCGGCGTGCACCAGCGTCTCGAGGGCGGCGAGAGCGAGGCTGGCGCTGAGGTAGACGACGCGGCGGCCGGGCGCATTCCAGCGCCCACCGTACAGGCGCGCGCCCTCGCCGGAGAATGCGCGCTCGAACGTCCCCTGCTCCGGCCGCACCAGCCGCCAGGCGACCGTCAACTATAGACCCCAAACTCGACGCGCCCCAGCAAGCTCTCGACCTCACGCGCGCCGATCTCGGTGTCCGCGAAGGCCAGCGGCGAGGCGCCGCCGAGCGCGGGATTGCCGCTGCGCATCCAGTCGGCGCCGGCGGCGACGCCGCCGAACAGGCGGGCGGCGGTGTCCAGCAAAGTGGCGACACGCACCAGGTGTTCGCTCTCCTCGGCGCTGAGGCGCCCCGCCTTCTTGCGCCTGAGCAGGGTGCTGGGGCTGATGCCGGTCACGCCCGCCAGCACGGCCTCGCTGATGCCGAGCTCGGCCGCGAGGGCGGCGAAGGCGCCGGTCGGGAGGCCGCGCTTGACGGCGGCAATCAGCTCCGGGGTGGTGCCCGCTTGCAGGCCCAGTCCCTCGAGGACGCCCGTTCTCGCGCGCGGGCGGGGATGATACGGGACCGCAGCTGCCTCCATGAGGAGAGTCTATCACAACCATATGGAGGGCCCTGTGTGTCCGGACCACGAGCGCTCGACCGGACGTCCCCGCCGGTCCGCCGGTTGCTGCGTCCCGCCCGGGATCAGCGCCGCCCGGCGCCGCCTCCGACCCGTCGCAGGCGCTCGCTGCGCAACCGGTCGCGGGCGTCGAAGAGCGCCCGGAACGCCAGCAACGTCACTCCCAGTGCCCCCAGCGCGGTGGCCGACGCGATCATGAACATGATCACGATCTGGTAGCGCACGGCGTCGGTAGGCGCCGCGCCGGCGAGGATCTGACCGGTCATCATGCCGGGAAGGCTCACCACCCCCATCACCATCATGGCGTTGATGGTGGGGATCATGCCGGTCCGGAGGCTCTCGCGCACCAGGCCGTGGGCGGCCTCCCAGCGGCTCGCGCCCAGCGCGAGCCGCGACTCGATCGCCTCCCGCCCGTCGGCCACGCCCTCCATGAAGCGATCGAGGGCCAGCGAGATGCCGTTGAGGGTGTTGCCGAGCACCATGCCCAGCAGCGGGATGGCGTACTGCGCCTCGAACCACGGGCGCACCCGCAGGATCCCCAGAAGCGACGCTCCGGTCACCAGGAAGGCGGCCGTCACCACGGTGAGCAAGCTGTCCCACATCACCCCCGGGAAGCGTCGCCGGGTGCGATTGACCGCCGCCACCCCGGCCAGGGCCGCCATGACCAGGGCGATACCGAGCACCGGGAGCGGCCGGTTGAGCGCGAAGACGAACTGCAACACCAGCCCCACCAACAGGAGCTGCACCACCATGCGGGTGGCGGCGACCAGCAGGGAGCGCGCCAGACCCAGGCGCAGCCACGCCGAGAGCCCCAGGTTCACCAGCAGCAGCACGGCGGCCAGTGCGAGCTGCACGGGGCCGAGGGTGAGGTAGGCGGCCGGCATCAGCGGGCTCCGACCTCGACGCTTCGGGAGCTCACGCGTTCGATCTGCGCCGCGTCGTGGCTGGTCCACAGGTAGGCGCGGTCGTCCGCTCGCTCCAGCCACGCCGCTACCAGCGCCTCCACGGCTTCCGCGGCGTCGGCGTCGAGCGAGGCCGTCGGCTCGTCGAGCAGAAGAATCTGCGGCTCCAGCAGCAGCACGCGCAGCAGCGCGGTGAGCTGTTGCTCGCCGCCCGATAGGCGGCCGGTTTCCTTTTCCAGGAAGGCGGTCGTGCGCCCGACCCGTTCCAGGTAGGCACGCGCCGCCGACGGATCGTAGCGGCGACCGGCGTGGGCCCGAAAGGCGAAGGGCGCGGCCAGCGCCCGGTCCACCGGCCCCTCCGGAAGCGAGGGGCGCTGCGGCAGCAGCATCAGGCGGCGGCGGTACGCCGGCATGCTCCACGCCGACTGTTCGATGCCGAGCAGGACTACGCGTCCCGTCTCGAGCGGCTCGAGCCCCGCCAGGCTGCGCAACAGCAGCGTCTTGCCGCTCCCCGAGGGTCCCCGCACCGCCACGCGTTCGCCCGACGCCACCGTGAAGGTCAGGTCGTCGTACAGCACCCGATCTTCGACGGTGCGGCGCAGGCCGGCGGCGGCCAGCAACGGCTCGCCGGCAGGGCGGGGCGGGGGATCGGTGGCGGAGGTGGCCATGCGCTTGCGGGGGGCACGGACGTGCCCCCCGCAAGCCTACCGCGGAGCGGCGCCGGCCCGACGCACGCGACCCGGGCCGGCGCCGGCCTCACAGGGCGAAGTGGGTCGCCTGGCTGGCGACCACGATCCAGGTGACGAGCCCGGCGTTCACGAGGGCGCCGGCGTAGATGCTGCCCGTGCGGCGGAACAGGTAGGTCGACACCAGACCCACGAGCGGCAGCAGCACCAGGAACTGGATGGCCACGATGGTCAGCAGCGGCTCGGCGGCGTTGGCGAGCGTGCCCCCGCCCAGCAGCGGGAGGTACTGCACCAGCAGCAGGACCACGAAGCCGAGCCCCGTCAGCAGCATGTTGCGGACCATCGCCCCGGCGAGCGACCCGTCGCGGCCGCGCAGCTGGCCGTGCAGCACCAGACCGAGCACGAGGAAGAAGAACAGGAAGGGCAGGAAGTACGACAGCGCGATCCGAAGGTGGAGCGGCGCCATCAGCTTCACGGCCACCACCCAGAACCGGAAGTCGGTGGTGAAAAGCCAGCCGCTCAGCGCCAACAACAGGTAGGCGCCGGCGAGCACGCTCAGCGCGAACGCCACGGTCTTCAAGAGCTGCGCCTGCCGTGAGCCGCGCGGTGCCCACGACAGACCCAGGCGGGCGCCGTCGGCCCCGCGGCGCCGGCCTCCGAGCAACGCGTACCACACCACGAACAGGACCAGCGCGATGAGCCCGTTGCCGACGGCCCAGCCCGCGATGCCGGTGGTGATGGTCTGCGGGAAGACCGCCGAGGCGGGGAACAGGGCGTTGGTCCGGTGTTGCAGCCAGAAGTAGGTCAGCACCGGTACCGCCACCAGGATGAGCGCGCCCACCCACCAGCTCGTGCCGCGCATGCCGGCCGCAGCGGCGGGACCCGCGTGCAGGCTCCGGAACGCGGGGCTGGCCAGGAGCAGGTCGGAGAAGCTGAACAGGAACAGGAACATGCCCAGCAGCGCGAGGGCGGTGCCGAGCTCCTTGAACATCCACACCTGCTGGTAAGGCGGGATGGGATTCGGGGCCGCGACCGTGCGTTGGATCCAGTCCACCGCGGCACCGACGCCGGCGCTGGTGATGTGGTCGCCCGGGTGGGTGACCGCCGGCTGGTAGAGCATGCGCGCGGTCCCGTCGGCGACGGCCCCGTAGAGGCGCCCGGGCTCGACGGCCTGGTCGGCACCGAAGACGGTCCGCAGCTTCTCGGTCTGCACGATGTCGGCCGGCACGGCGGCGCCCCACATGAGCTGGCTGAACTCGTCGTAGCGGGAGAACACCAGGCCGAAGTTGCGCGGCCATGCCGGCGTGCCCTCGGGCGCGCCGTAGGTGCCGGTCGACGAACCCGACGCGACCACCGAGCTGTAGCCGTCGGGGTACACGCCCGCCGCAATCAGCACGGCCCAGCCGCCCATCGAGTGCCCCTCGAGGGCGATCCGCTCGGGATCGACGATGTCGAGCGAGCGCAGGTAGGCCAGGCCGTCGGGCCCACCGAAGCCGCGTGCCAGCGCCGGCGGGTCGGAGTACCCGTGGCCGGTCTGGTCAAGCTCCAAGACCACGTACCCGCGCCGGGCCAGTTCGATGGCGTAGCCCGACTGGGTCTCACGCGAGTTGATGTAGCCGTGGACGGCGAGCACGCCCGGCGCCGGATGCTCGGCGTCGACGCCCCGCGGCACGAACAGCAGGGCGCTCATCACCGAGCCGCCCGAACCCACGAATCGGATGTCGCGCACCGCCACGCGGCCGCCGGCGGTCTGGACCAGCGAGGCCAGAAGGCCCCCTCCGAACACCAGCACCAGGGCGACGACGAACACGACGCGGCTGGACCGCGACCACGAACCATCGTTCATAGGACCCCTCCTTGAACGCCCGACCCGTCCCGTAGGACGGATCCGCGCCCCCGGAACGGATGGTCGGTTGATGCGCCGTCAGCATAGCGACGCCCGCCGCGGAGGTGGAAGGAGAAACGTCCCTGCGGTGAAGGGCCCGGTGCGGCCTCAGCGCCCGGGCCGGCGCGCCCGGACCACCACCAGCACGCTGGTCCACGGCACCACCTGGCCGCCCAGCTGACGCCTGTAGCGCGCCTCGACGTCGGCGACCTTCTCGGCCGGGAGGGCTTCGCGGAGGTGATCGGCGTAGCTCGGCGCGCCCTCGCTGCCGGGCGCGAACCACGTCTCGAGGGTGCGTTCGGAGAGCCGTTGTTCGGTCGTGAGCTCGTGCGGCACGGCGACCACCTCGGCCAGCCCCGCGGCGCGCGCCGCTTGGGCGGCGTCGTCGGGCTCCCAGCGCAGCCGCGGCGCGGCGGCGTTCTCGTAGATCGCTTCCTCGGCCTCGGCCACCTGCGCGCCCAGGCGCTTCGCGCCCGCCCAGTCGACAAGGTCGTAGAGGCGCTGGGCGCGGCGATGGTGCGGCTCGGCGAACGCCAGGAGGGCGCCCGGCGACGACCACGTCGCGACCGCCCGGAAGAACCCTTCGGGGGCGAGCAGATCGGGAAGCACGTTGCGGCCGAGCACCACGTCGAAGCGGAGCGAGGCGGCGTCGCGATCGGCAGCGGCGGCCTCGAGCACGCCCGCCAGCCCCGCCGGCGCGCCCCGCACCACCACGGGCCGTTGCAGCTCCGGCAGGCGCGCCGCGGTCTGCTCTAGCGCGTCAGCCTGCGCACGGTCCTCAACCAGGGCCCACACCTGGCCGTCCGGGGTGCGGCGCAACGCCTCCCAGGTGAGCAGGCCGGTCCCTGCCGCGAGGTCGAGCACCACGTGGTGGCGTTCCGGTCTGGTGGCGTCGAACAGCAGGTCGCGCACCGCGGCGAGCCGCTCGCCGGCCTGGGAGACGGTGCGCTGGAGCCAGCGGTCGCGCTCGCGGTCGACGGGCGCGGGAGCCAGCGCCGGGGTGGCGGTGTCGCTCTCGAGCATGGCGGCCAGTTGCGCCTCGCGTCGACGCGCCACCTGGTCGCGGATGCCCGCCTCGTAGCCGACGTCGGCCGGCTGGTAGAACACCCTGCCCTGCAGCGTTTCGGGGAGGTACTGCTGCGCCACCCAGTGGTCGCGGTAGGCGTGGGGGTAGAGGTAGCCCTCGCCGTGGCCGAAGCCCTCGCGGTCGCGGCTGGCATCCTTGAGGTGGTTGGGGACGTCCGCCTCGCGCTCGCGTTGCACGCTGGCAAGCGCATCGAAGAATGCCATGGCGCTGTTCGACTTCGGTGCGGTGGCCAGGTAGAGCGTGGCGTGCGCCAGGTGGTAGCGCCCCTCGGGCAGCCCCACGTAGTCGTAGGCCTGCGCCGCCGCCGCGACGACCGCCAGGGCGTGCGGATCGCCGAGCCCGACGTCCTCGCTGGCGAGGATCAGCAGGCGCCGCAGGATGAAGCGCGGGTCCTCGCCGGCGTAGACCATCTTGGCGAGCCAGTACAGCGCGGCGTCGGGGTCGGAGCCGCGCACGCTCTTGATGAAGGCGCTGATGGTGTCGAAGTGCGCGTCGCCTTCCTTGTCGTAGAGCACCGCCCGCCGCTGGATCGACTCCTCGGCCACGGTCTTGTCGATGTGGAGGGCGCCGTCGTCGTCGGGCTCGGTGGTCTCCACGGCGAGCTCGATCGCGTTCAGCACCGCCCGGGCGTCGCCATTGGCCACGTTGACCAGGTGGTCCAGGGCGTCGTCGTCGATGTGCACGTCGCGCCGCCCGTAGCCCCGCTCGGGGTCGGCGAGGGCCTGGCGCGCCACAGCGCGCAGGTCGTCCTCGGTCAACGGCGTGAGCTGGAAGATGCGGCTGCGGCTGACCAGCGCCTTGTTCACCTCGAAGTACGGGTTCTCGGTGGTGGCGCCGATCAGCAGCACGGTGCCGTTCTCCACCCAGGGGAGCAGGGCGTCCTGCTGGGCCTTGTTGAAGCGGTGGACCTCGTCGACGAAGAGGATCGTGCGGCGCCCTGCCTGCCGGCGCTCCTGCGCCGCGGCCACCGCCTCCCGGATGTCCTTCACGCCTGCCAGGACGGCGTTGATGGCGGTGAAGTGCGCCTTGGTGGAGTTGGCGATGACGCGTGCCAGGGTGGTCTTGCCGGTTCCGGGGGGTCCGTAGAAGATCAGGGAGCTGAGCTGGTCGGCGCGGATGGCGCGCCGAAGCAGCCGCCCCGGACCGACGATCGTGTCCTGACCGACGAACTCGTCGAGCGTGCGGGGCCGCATGCGGGCGGCGAGCGGCTCGCTCTCGGCCGACGCGTACAGCGTCGGCTGCGGGGGTTGCTGGGGAGGCTGGCGCGCCATGGCGTCCTCCTAGCCTACCGCGCGCCCTCGGCCGCGCCGGCGTGCGGTGGCCACGGCGCCGGTCAGCCGGACGCGTCCCCGAAGAGCGCCGGCTGCACGACCTCGCCCGGGCGTCGGAAGCGGTCGGTGGTCAGGGGAGGGGAGTGCTCGGGGATGCCGGCCCGGCGCCGCGCGACCTTGAACAGGGTGCGCACCTGTTCGGCGTAGATCCCGCCCCCGCGCATCCTGCGGCCGAACACGCGATCGTCGGCGTCCCCGCCGTGGGTCTCGCGCACGCGGTTGAGCACGCGTTCCGCGCGCAGCGGGACGTGGGCCTCGAGCCACGCCTCGAACAGCGGGCCGACCGCCCCGGGCAGGCGGAGCATGGTGTAGCCGGCGTGGCTGGCGCCCGCCTGCGCCGCCCGCGCGAGCAGCCCCGGGACGTCGGTGTCGGTGAGGCCCGGGATGATCGGAGCGACGTTCACGCCCACCGGCACGCCGGCCTCGGCCAGCCGCGCGACCGCGTCCAGGCGCCGCTCCAGGGTGCTGGTGCGGGGCTCGAGCGCGCGTCGCAGCTCCTCGTCGAGCGTCGTGATGGAGAGGGTGACCCGCGCCCCGCCCCACGCGGCCATGTCCGCGAGCACGTCCACGTCGCGCGTCACCAGGGCGTTCTTGGTGATTACCCCGACGGGGTTGCGGTGGCGCGCCAATACCTCGAGGCAGCCGCGGGTGATGCCGAGGCGGCGCTCGACCGGCTGGTAGGGGTCGGTGACGCCCGACAGCGCCAGCACCTGCGGCCGCCACGTGCGCGAGGCCAGGCGCGCTTCGAGCAGAGCCGGGGCCTCGCGCTTGACCAGGATGGTGCGTTCGAAGTCGAGGCCGGCCGACAGTCCCAGGTACTCGTGCGTGGGGCGCGCGTAGCAGTAGGAGCAGCCGTGCTCGCAGCCGCGGTAGGGGTTGAGGCTGGCGTCGAAGCCGACGTCGGGGCTGGTGTTGGTGCTGATGACGCTGCGCGAGGTGTCGTGCAGGTAGCGCGTGCGCGCCCGCAGATCGTCCTCGGTCACCTCGGTGGGGTCGAGGGCGACCTCGATCTCGGTGAAGCGGTTGACGGGGTCGAAGCGGGCGCCCCGGCCGCGGTGCGCCCGCGGATCGCTTGGCGGCATCGAAGTCATGCTAGCAGCGTTCGGCGCGGCGGCACGACGCGCCCGCAGCGGAGCGCGGCGAGGGCGCGCTAGGTCGGCCGGCGCACGAGGCGCGCCACGGCCAGCGCGAAGAACAGCGCGGCGAAGCCGAGCAGCACCAGGAGGGGGACCGCGACCCCCGACAGGGTGCCGCCGCGTAGCAGGATGGTGCGGTAGGCGTCCATGGCCCACGCCGTGGGCGTGAGGTGGCCCACCGCCGTGAAGGTCGGGCCGGTGATCTCCAGGGGGAACCACGCGCCCCCGAGCCCCGAGAGGAGGAACATGGCGAGCAAGCCGCTGGCCACCACCTGCTGCTCGGTGCGGGCGAAGGCACCGATGAGCATCCCCAGGCTGGCCGACCATAGCGCCAGCGCAAGCGTCAGCGCCAGCGTCGCCCAGGGATGCCGGAGGTAGTGCACGCCCAGCGCGGTCTGGCCGAACGCCTCGAGCACCAGGATCTGTCCCAGCACCACGCTCAACATCGCCAGCCCGTGGCCGGCGATGACGGCGGCGCGCGGCACCGGCGTGCCGAGCAGGCGCGCGTGCGCTCCCTGTTTGCGTTCGATCACGAGGACCATGGCCGACAACAGCAGGCCGTACACTGCGAACTGCACGATCATGCCGGGGGACGCCTGGTCGTAGGGGTTGGCGCCGAAGGCTCCGGTCCCGGCCTCGCGGCCGCTGGCGCCCGCAGTCGCTCCGGCGCCTCTGGCGGCTCCCTCCTGCGCGCTCTCGACGCGCACCGTCGGGTCCTGCCAGGCGGCCAACGCCAGTTCCAGGGCCCGGTCGTGCAGCGCGTCGGCGGGGAGCCGGGCGCGCGGCGCCAGCAGCGCCGTGGCGGTGGCGGCGGTGCGCTCGGCGGCGAGGAAGCGGTCGATCGTCGCCTGGACGGCACGCTGCGCGGCCAGGCCGGTGGCGGTCCCGGTATCCGTGACGAGCTCCAGCGGGTGGGGCGCGCCCGACCGCAGGGCCGCCCCCCAGCCGGGCGGGATGGTCAGGACGGCGGCCTCGTCGCCGCGATGCACGAGCTCGTCGGCGTAGGCGCGCCTGAGCTCGTCGAGCGGGTCGGGGCGCAGCGCGCCGGAGGCGCTGAGCGAGCGCACGAGGCTCCCGGCGAGCGGCCCGCCGTCGGCGTCGACGACGCCGACCTGCAGGCGGGCGTCGCCGCCACCTTCACCGAGGCCCGAGAAGGCCAGCCCGAAGAAGAGCGTGAACGCGAGCGGCATGAGAAGCAGGAAGACCACCGCCCGCCGGTCCCGCAGGATCTGCAACAGGTCCTTGCGCGTCACGGCCAGGGCGCGCATCATCAGAGCCCCCGCGCGAAGCGCCGGCGCATCAACGGCACGCCGACGGCGAGCAACCCGACGCCGATCACGAAAGTGCCGGCCAGGGACGGGAGGATGGCGCCGACGTCGCCGCCCGCCAGGCAGGCGCGCCACAGGTCCATGGCCCAGCCCTGAGGCGTGAACAGTGCCGCCGTGTGGAAGGCGACCGGCAGGCTGGGCATGGTGGCGGTCATCAATCCGCCGACCATGCCCGTCACCGTCAGCACCACGCCGAAGACCGGCCCGCTCTGCCGTGAGGTCTTCACGAAGGCGAGCAGCACCACGCCGAACCCGGCCGCGTCGACCGCCAGCGCCGCGCTCGCCAGCGCCACGGGGAGCGGGCGGCCCCAGCCGATCCCGAACACCAGGCCCGACAGCGCGAGCAGGCTGGCGATCTGCACCACCAGGATCGCGGCGATGCCGAGGAAGCGCCCCCCGAGCTGTGTGGCCGTCGAGGTGGGGGTGGCGGCCAGCCGCCGCAGGGTGCCCTCCTCCTGCTCACGCAGCACGGCGGAGGCGCCGTAGGCGCCGCTGAAGAACACGAAGAAGATCATCATCGCGGCCATGACCTCGGCGACCATGCGCTTCACGAAGGAGGAGCCTCCCTCCCTGGGTGCCGTGATCACCAGGCTGGCGGGACGGTCGATGCCCGGGCCCGGCCCCACGGTCGCGGCGGCGCGCGCGGCGAGCAGCGCCGCCCCCGGCACGCCCTGAGCGGTGGCCAGCTCGGCCGTGACGCGCGCCGCGACGCCACCCGCCGAGAGCCCGTCCGCCACGGCCTGGAGGATGTCGCTGAGCACGCCGGCGGCCAGCGGCCGCGCGGGGTCGGTGATGACCTCCAGGGTGAGCACGCCGCGCCCGGAGAGCAGCGTCGCGGTGGCGTGGGCGGGGACGATGACGGCCGCCCCGAGGTCGCCGGCGCGCACGCGCCGGCGGGCGGTGGCGGCGTCGGGAGCGGTCGCGGGGACGAGCAGCGTCGCCAGTTCGGGCGATCCGAGTGCCTGCGCCACGATCGTTCCGACGGCGAACGGCGCCAGCGCCGCGGGCGTGTCCAGGTCGATCACCGCCACGGAGAGGGGGGTGAGGGCGGGTCCCGTTCCGGTGGAGCCGAAAGCGAAGTAGAGCAGCCCCGTCAACAGCAGCGGCACGCCGATCATCAACAGCAGCAACAGGCCGCTACGGAACTGGCGCCGAAGATCCTTCCAGGCGAGGGTCAGCAACTTCACGCGTTCAGTCCCTCAGGGCGCGACCGGTGAGGTGCAGGAACACCGACTCGAGGTCGGGCTCGTGCAGGGTGACCGAGCGCACCGCGATGCCGCGCGCGGCAGCGCGCGCGAACAGCCCGGGCAACAGCGTGGCGCCGTCGGTGGCCAGCAACTCGAGCCGCGTTCCCTGCGTCGACACGTGCCGGACCCCCGGCAGGTCGGCGAACGCGGCTTCGCCGACCGCGCCCGCCTCCGGCGTGCCCGCGCCCACAAGCTCCAGCTCGATGCGGTCGTGTTCGCCGACGATGCGGGTCAGGGCGTCGTGGGTGCCCTGGGCGATGATCCGGCCGCGGTCGAGGATGGCGATGCGGTCGGAGAGCTCGGCCGCCTCCTCCATGTAGTGGGTGGTGTAGAGCACCGTCGCCCCCTCGTCGTTGAGGCGCTGCACGTAGTCGAGGATGGCGCGGCGACTCTGGGGGTCGATGCCCACCGTGGGCTCGTCGAGCATGATGACGGGAGGCTCGTGCAGCAGGGCCGCGGCGATGTTGAGGCGGCGCTTCATGCCACCCGAGAAGGTCTCGACCCGGCCGCGCTGACGTTCGGTCAGGCCCACCACCTCGAGAAGGGTCGCGGTGCGCCGCTCCAGGAGCGTCCCGGTCAAGCCGTACATGCGGCCCCAGAACAGCAGGTTCTCGCGCGCGCTCAGGTCCGGGTAGAGGGCGATGTCCTGCGGCACCACGCCGAGGGCGCGGCGGGCCGCCATCGGCGCCCGGCGCAGCGAGTGTCCCAGCACCCAGGCGTCGCCCCCGTCGGGCCTGATCACGCCGGCGATCATGTCCATGAGGGTGCTCTTGCCGGCGCCGTTGGGGCCGAGCAGACTGACCAGCTCGCCCTGCTGGACCTCGAGGTCGACCGCATCGACGGCCACGGTGTCGCGGTAGCGCTTCGTCAGGCCTTCGGCGCGTAGCGCCGGACCCGTTCCCCGCTCTCTCGCTGTGTCGACCACCTGCCGATGCTAGGGCCCGACGCGCGACGCGGCAAGGTCGGAATGTCCTTCGTCGACCCCCCCCTGGGGCGCGGGAGCGTCCTCGGGGTAGGATCACGGCGTGCACCGCTACCGCTTCGATCCCGAACAGGGGCATGCCGTCGCGGCGCACGGCAGTCGTGCCGTGCGGGCCGGCCCGGTGCAGCACAGTCCGGCCTTGCTGGTCGTCACCGCGCTGCACATCGCCGCGGACGGGGAGATCGGCGTGCACGAAGCGCCTGTCGATCAGCTCTTCCTGGTGGTCCAGGGGGACGGATGGGTGGCGGGCCCCGACGGCCGCCCCGCGCCGCTACGGGCGGGAGAGGCCGCCTTCTGGCGTGCCGGCGAACGGCACGGCGCGGGAAGCTCCAAGGGCATGCGCGCGCTCCTGCTGGAGGGGGACGGGCTCGATCCCGATGCCCGGCTCGAGGCCCTGGCCGATGCATGAGGCCTCGTCGTCAGCCGAACGGCTCGAGGTCTTCCTCGTTAAGCGTGAGCAGGGTCTCACCGGTGTCGAGGACCACGCGTCGCGCCTTCCAGTTACGACGCACCACGCGGCCCTCCAACATGGTTCCGCGACGCAGATGACGCTCGCCGCTCCCGACCTGCCAGCCGTAGGCGTCGCGCCGCATCCGGAACCGCCCCTTCGCCCCTTCGGCCATGCCCGTCCTTCCCTTCGAACCCGTCGCTCGCGGCGCCACAGACCCTTCTCGGCGTGCTCGCGGAACCTTCACCCGTTGTGGATAATCCGCTATGAGGCTAGTGTCCCTCCCGCCTCGTTCCTAGAGTCGAATGTCCCGCTGGCGTCGCGCTTCGCTCTCGCCATTCTCACGAATCTCACCGGTAGATTGGCGCGTTATGTCTGAATCGAAATCCGCGCAGCGGCGCGGTGGCCCCGAAGCAAAGACGTCCAAGACCAAGCAGAGCTGGCAGCGCAGGCTGTGGCGGGAGGTGCGCGGCTACGGCGAGGCGCTCGTCATCGCCTACCTCGTCGTCACGTTCCTGTTCACGACCGTCGGTGTCGTGGGGTCTTCGATGGAACCCACCCTCAACGGCGGCGTGGGGAGCAGCAACGTCCTGCGGTCGCTGCTCACGGGCGACCGCGTATTCATCCCCAAGTACGACACCTGGCTCCGGCGCGTGGGCGTGCTGGGACCCTATCCACGTGGAACCATCGTGGTCCTTCGGGAGCCGGCCAATGCTCCGACGGCCCTGGAGACGGGCAAGCGCAACTTCTTCATCAAGCGCGTCATCGCCCGCCCGGGGGACCGCTACCGCGTCGAGAACGGCCAGGTGTACGTCAACGACGTCGCCCTGAACCAGTCGTGGATCACCGACGCGGGCACCATCCACGTGGCGCCGGTCGACTTCCCGGAGGTCATCGTGCAGGGCGGCAAGGTGAGTGACCTCGTGATGGGTTTCGACCGCACGCCGAACGGTACGCCGGTGCCGATGCTGCCCTCGGCGTCGTTCCAACCGCAGGGAGTGCCCGTCAGCGACCCGCGTGTGCAGCTCTTCTACGGCAAGGTGGTGGACAACATCCAGGTCCCCTCGGGCGCCGCCGAGGGCACGCCGCAGGTGCTCGACATGACCGTGCCCAAGGGGTACTACATCGTCCAGGGCGACAATCGCTCGGCGGGTGGCAGCGAGGATTCGCGCTACTTCGGCCCGGTGAAGGCGATCACGGTCGCGGGTGAGGCCACGGCCGTGATCTGGCCGCCGGTGCGGGCCGGCAAGCTCAACTGGCGTGGTTTGGCGCCGCCGGCGGCGTTCGAGAAGATCCCGAGCGCTCCGTCGGCGCCGTAGCGCTCTCCGCGCCGTACGGGGTCGCGGTCGCAGAGAGCGCTCAGGTCATGGCCGATTGGCTCGGCGTGCGTTCCCGAGCTGCCGAACGTCGTGGCGGTCGTCTTGCACCTGTTCGGCCCCAGAAGGTTGCCAGAGGTGGATCGCGGGCTGGGACGGGCGCCGGGCATCTACTGGCCGCGCTCGCGGACCGCGGAAGCGAGGTCCATGCGGGCCACGTTGCGGAGCGCGGGCAGTTGCGATGCCAGGGCGGCCGCCACCACCGCAGCGACCGCCACGACCCAGGTCAGCGGCGCGACGTGCAGGTCGAAGCGGAACATGTCGTTGCTGAACGAGCCCATGAACGTGGCCGCGGTCAGGTAGGCGATGACCAGGCCGGGGACGAGCCCCAGCAACACCAGGACCAGGTTCTCCCCGCTGACGATGCGAGCGATCTGCGCCTGGCGCACTCCGGCCGCGCGGAGGCTGGCGAGTTCCGCCGTGCGCTCGGAGATGGTGACGGTCATGGTGCTGAAGATCAAGGCGAAGGCGAGTGCCGCTCCGAACACGAGCATCGCGCCTACGAAGACGTAGAACAGGCCCATCAACTGGTCCGCGGCGACCTTCAGGCTGCGGGCGTCGATCACAGCGACCACGCCGGCGACCCCTTCGAGCCGGTGGCGCAACGCGCTGCGCTCGACGCCGGAGGCGTAGCGGACGAAGAGCATGTTCGGCGCCGCGGTGGTAGCGGCGCTGCCGGCGCCTCGTCCGTCCAGGGCGAGCGGCAGCGAGGCGTAGACGAAGGTGCCCAGCGGCTCGTCGACGAAGCCTGCCACCGTCGTCTCGAGCGTGTCGTGGAGTGCGGGCAGGTCGATCTCGACGGGGTCGCCGACGGCGAGACCGAGCTTGTGCTCGAGGGCGTGTCCGAGGAGCACGCCGTGGGTCGGCAGACCGCGCGACTTGCCGTGCGCGTCCAGGAAGCCGTGCATGCTCGTGTCCGGGTGGAACGCCGTCAGGGCCGTCGCGTAGCTGCTGCTGCCGGCTCGCACCACGGCCTTGGTCTGGAGCGCGCTCTCCACCGCCGCGACGCCGTCGACCGCGCCGACGCGCTGCTCGAGGTTGGCGTTCGCCGTGCCCGAGAGGTAGACCTGGGCGTCTTCGCGCTGGACGCGACCGAACTGCTGCTCGAGCAGCAGCCTGGTGGTATCCAGCATCCCCAGCGACACCATCACGAGCACCAGCGCGAGCACCACCCCGGCCATGGTGGTCACGCTGCGCCCGGGGTTGCGTACCGCCCCACGCAGGATGAGCTTGGCCGAGGCCGGCAGGCGCCCGAAGACGGGAAACAGGCGTTCCAGGGCGCTGGCGTGGCCGCGGCGGGGAGGCTGCACGCCGCGCATGGCCTCGGCGGGCGCGACGCGGGCGGCGTCGAGGGCGGGTGCGAGCGCGGCGAGCGCCACGGTGAAAAGTGCCATTGCAAGCCCGGTAGCGGCCACCAACGGGTGCGGGTGGATGACGGTGATGGGGATGGCGAGTGCACCGGTGTACAGCCTGGAGATGACGATGGCTAGGCCTTCGCCCGCAAGCGCGCCGAGCAGGCCGCCGACCGCTGCCGGGACGAGCCCCAGGGCCAGATGGTGCAGGAGGATGGCGCGCCGCCGTACGCCGTTGGCGCGCAGGCTCCCGATGAGGCTGCGCTGGCTGTGGACCAGCCGGCTGATGATGACGAAGGCGGTGAAGGCGGCCGCTCCCAGGAACAGGATCGGGAACATCAGTGCCATCTCGCCGAACCCTGCGATGTCCTCGTGGAGCGCGGCGTTGGAGGGCTGGTCGGCCCGCGTGGTGATGGAGGTGGCGCCGGCGTCGCGGGCCAGCGCCTCGAGGCCTGTCAGCACCGCCGCCCGATCGGCCCCCGGGGCGATGGTCGCCAGCGCCTCGCGGCCCCCACCGGCGGCCATCAGCTGCAGCGGCGCCTGCGGCGCGAACAGCACCCCGAAGTCCTGCGGCAGCGTCAGCACGTCCTGCCGACTACGGGCCGGCCAAAGGTACTCGGGCGAGGCCGCCACGCCGAGCACGGGGAGGCTCGTCCACCCGAACGGGGTGCGAACGTCCAGGGTGTCGCCGGGCCCGAGGTGGTAGTAGTCGGCGAGGTGCTGCTCGAGCAGGACGCCGGTGCTGCGCTGCGGGTCGAGGTAGCTGCCGCGCAACACGATCACCTGGTCGACGGCAGGCTGCCGCTCCGGCGGCAGCCCCACCAGGCGCACGATGAAGCGGTGGTCGCCGACGCGGGCGTAGCTCTCGATGACGGTGCGGGTGGTGACGGCCTCGACACCCTGGAGCTGGCGCGCCCCCTTCACGTACGACGTGAGATCCCCGCCCGAGACGGTCAGGTCGGCGAAGTGGGTGCGCTGGAAGAGCGTGTCGTAGGACACGAGCAGGTTTCGGTAGGCATCGAACGAGGCGCCGAAGAGGGCGACACCCAGGAAGGTGGTGACGACGACGGCAGCGAACTGGCCGCGGCGGCGGCCGACGTCGCGCAGCGCCTTGCGCAGCCACAGGTTCACCAGCTCACCTCGTCGGCATCGATCGGGGACTCGACCGGCTCGGACGACACGAGCTCGCCGGAGCGCATGCGGACCACCCGATCGGCCATGGCCGCGATGGCGCTGTTGTGCGTCACCAGGATGGTGGTGAGCCCTTCCTCGCGGTTGAGCTGCCGCAGCAAGCCGAGCACGCTACGGCCGGTCTCCAGGTCGAGCGCGCCCGTCGGCTCGTCGCACAGCAGCAGACGGGGGCGCTTGCTGAGCGCCCGGGCGACTGCCACCCGCTGCTGCTCGCCGCCGGAGAGCGCTGCCGGGAAGTGGTCGAGTCGGTCCTCCAACCCCACCTGTTCCAGCATGCGGCGGGCGTTGCCTGCGCCTCCGGTCAGCTCGGCGATGAGCGCCACGTTCTCGAGCGCCGTCAGCGTGGGCACCAGGTTGAAGAACTGGAACACGAAGCCCACCGTGCGGCGTCGGTACTCCGTCAACCGGTGTTCGTCGTACCGTCCGATGTCCTCTCCGTCGACGCGGATGCTCCCGTCCGTGGGGCTGTCGATCCCGCCGATGACGTTGAGCAGCGTGGTCTTCCCGGAGCCGCTCGGTCCCAGCACCACCACGAGCTCGCCGGCGGGGAGGGAGAGGCTGACGCCGCGAAGCGCATGGACCGGCACGGCACCGCGGTCGTAGGTCTTGTGGACGCCGTCCAGGACGACGGCGCCTTGAGGCCGAACCATCGTGTCGACGCGGGTGTCCGTCATCCGTCCTCCTTCGAGAAGAGCGGACGCAGCGTAGCGGCCGCCGCGCGCAGGTCGAGCTCCGGGTCGACCAGCACGTGCAGGTAGAGGCCGTCGAGGAGTGCGGCCAGCACGGTGGCGAGACCGGCCGCGTTGTCGGTCGACCAGCCCTCTTCGACGGCCCTGCCCTGCACCGCCTGGCGGAAGTCGAGGAGCATCTGGCGGCTGGTCTCGCGCAGCGCCGGATCGTGCACGGCCTGCAGCATCATCTCCACCACGATGCGGCCGGTGGTGTGGGAGGGCCCGGCCCGCCCCAGCCAGGCGATCGCCTCCGGCACCGCTTCCCCGAGATCGTCGTGGGCGAAGATGGCCTCCAGCGGCCCTCCGAGCTCGTGCATGAATGCGTCGGTCGCCGCCTGTAGCAGCAGGGCCCGCTTGGTGCCGAAGTAGTAGTGGACGAGGGCGTTGTTGACGCCCGCCCGCTCGGCCACCTTGCGCGTGGTCACG
>Ga0102956_1000050_pt1 | contig 38011 bp, 34 predicted proteins | sample SalPonF2_A_D2_MG_FD_84515 | JGI IMG/M metagenome (GOLD analysis project Ga0102956, IMG submission 84515) | Salt pond soil microbial communities from South San Francisco under conditions of wetland restoration - Salt Pond MetaG SF2_A_D2_MG ...
CTGATGCGACTCACCAAGTTCGGTATCGCCATTGCCGGAAGTCACGGCAAAACAACGACCACATCCATGGTGGCCTGGGTTCTTGCCGAGGCAGGACTTGATCCAACCGTTGTAATCGGTGGTAAAGTCGACTGTCTGGGGGGAATTAATGCCAAACTGGGAGAAGGAGACTTTCTCATTGCCGAGGCGGATGAATCGGACGGCTCCTTTTTGAAGCTTGCCCCGGTCCTTGAGGTTGTTACCAACATTGACCTGGAACACCTGGATTACTACAGTTCAATCGAACAGATCAAAGCTGTATTTCTTGATTTCATCGACAAAATTCCCTTTTACGGCGCGGTCATCCTCTGCCTGGACGATCCCCACGTTGCCTCAATCCTGCCCGAGGTCAAGAAAAGATTCCTGACCTATGGCCTGACCAGCCAGGCAAACGTCTATGCCAAAGGAATTAACACTTCCGGGCTTAACACCCGGTTTGAAGTCTGCGTAGAAAATGTTGTCCTTGGTGAAGTCAATCTTCCCCTGGCCGGAGTACACAATGTATTCAATGCCTTAGCCGCCATCACTGTAGGGTTGGAGTTGGATATCCCGTTTGCAACTATTGCTGCTGCTTTAGAAAGTTTTTCGGGGGTGCAGCGCAGGTTGCAAGTTAAAGGAGAATGGAGAGACATTACGGTTGTCGATGATTATGGACATCATCCGACTGAAATACGGGCAACCCTCTCCGCCCTACGTGATGCGTGGCCTGAACGCAGGCTTGTGGTTCTGTTTCAGCCACATCGCTATTCAAGAACAAAGGCCTTGGCAGAAGAATTCTATACAGCCTTTCATGAGGCTGACATCCTTCTTTTAACCGAAATATACAGTGCCAGCGAATCCCCAATCCCTGGTGTGACTGCCGAAGCACTGTTAAATGGCATAAAGAAGCATGGTCATAGACATGCTTATTTTGAACCAAGTTTTTCCGAGCTCCTAGACAAGGCCATGGACATTCTTGCCCCTGGTGACGTGGTCTTGTCATTGGGAGCCGGGAACATCTGGCAGGCTGGTGAAAAACTGCTGAAAATGCTGCAGGACTAAAAAAGGTTGATTGACTGAAATAATGGCGCGACTTAATTCACATGCAAGGGATCTTGATCGTTTCTGGCAGGGTAGAATTTTATGGGACAGTCCCATGTCGCAGTTCTCTACTCTCAAAGTCGGTGGACCGGCAGAGGCTATTATTTCTGTAACGAACAACCAGGAACTCAATAAATTGATCCTCTGGTTGAAAAAGCATGAAATTGGCTGGTGGATTGTTGGCAGAGGCAGCAACATTCTGGTCCCTGATACAGGACTTGCGGGGGTCGTCATTATCCTGGAAGGGGAATTCAGATCTATTGAAAAACCCATGAATTCGAGCATTACCCGGAAAAAAGGAAAGGTTCTCATCCGCGCCGGTGCAGGATGCCTGCTTCCCAAGCTTGTGAATTACTGCATTTCGCAGAATTTATCCGGCCTGGAATTTGGAGTCGGTATCCCGGGAAGTATCGGCGGGGCAATTGTCATGAATGCCGGAGCCTGGGGATACGAAATTGGCAGCCTCGTTGATGAGGTTCTCCTCATGAACAGCAATGGCGATATATTTCCTGAACAAGGAAGAAATCTAGGATTTTTTTACAGAAAATGGTCCTTGCCACACAATATGATTCTGCTCTCGGCAACGTTTAGTTTAACACCAGGCAGTAAAGATGTCATTAAAGCAACATGCAGAAAATACCAGGAACTGCGCCGAAGAAATCAACCTGTTGCAGAACCGAGTGCCGGTTCTTTCTTTAAAAATCCACCGGCTGACTCTGCCGGACGCTTGATTGAAAAGGCAGGGCTAAAAGGATTTTCAGTCGGTGGTGCAAAAATTTCCGAAAAGCATGCCAATTTCATTGTAAATACCGGCAAGGCTTCAGCCGCTGACATCTTGCATCTCATGCAGACTGTGCAACAGGAAGTCTATAAACGATTTGGCATCAAGCTTGAACCTGAGGTCCATATTTTGGGTGGAGTGTAAGACAAATGAATATGCCACATGCTGCAAGCATAGAGATCAAATCAATCAAAAACCCCAAAGGCCCCAAACATGCCTTAAAGCAGTCAAAACTGCTTATCAAGATTATGGGGCTTCTGATTCTTCTCCTGGGTCTTGGATTCGGGGTCAAGCATATATATCACAGGCTGTGCCAGTGTGATTTCTTCCAAATAACTGCTGTCCGGATCAATAACAACCGCATGACAAGCAAGGAGCAGATTGCCGCCTTAAGCAGAGTTGATATCCATTCCAATCTTCTGGCTATCAATGTGGTCCAGGTGCAGGAATTACTCGAAAGCCATCCATGGATTGCCAAGGCAGATGTCATCCGTGACTGGCCAAACAGGTTGTTGATCAACTTGAAGGAAAAAAATCCTGTGGCCTTGTTGAACAGGGATACGGGACTGTTTTACCTCGACGACAACGGTCAGATTATTGCAGCGGCAAACCCTTCACAGGAACTTGACTTTCCAGTTATCACCGGGCTTGAAAATTATAGTTTTGACACGAAAGACTCAGCACATGTTTCTAAACCACTCCAGGATGTTTTTGAATTACTGAAGTTAGCCAATAGAAATAACCCGATACTGCCCCAGCAAAATATCTCGGATATTCATATCACAGAACAAGGTGAGCTTATTCTTTATCTGCTTGACAGACCATTCCCTATATATCTGGGGACTGAAGGAAAAATTTCAACACGTTATTACCGGCTGGTAAAAGTTTTGAAAGACCTCTATAAAACGCGGGAATTTGCTGAAGTTTTATATATCCGCTTAGATTATCAGAAGGATACTATTCTGGTCGGTAAAATTGAAACCGGCAGGATACATCGGGGATGAAAGAAATGGAAAAAAAGCTACGGGGCGAATTGATCGTCGGGCTTGATGTCGGCACCACAAAAATCTGTGCTGTTATCGGCGAAGCTTTCGAGGAGAAAATTGATATTATCGGTATAGGCACCCATCCTTCAATAGGTCTGAAAAAGGGCGTGGTCGTTAACATCGAAAGCACGGTGCATTCGATCCGTATGGCGGTCGAACAGGCTGAGGAAATGGCAGGTTGCGAAATCAACACCGTATGTGTAGGTATCGCCGGCAGCCATATTAAAGGTTTCAACAGCCCGGGCATCGTCGGTATCAAAAACCGGGAAATCCGGCAGGATGACATCAACCGCGTTATTGATGCTGCACGTGCAGTTAACCTTTCGCAGAATCAACAAATTATCCATGTTCTTCCCCAGGAATTCATGGTTGATGACCACACCGGCATTCAGGATCCCTTAGGAATGACCGGGGTCAGGCTGGTGACAAATGTCCACATTGTAACTGGCGATACAACCTCAATCCATAACCTTGTAATGTGTTGCAACAGGGCAGGCCTTGAGGTTGCTGATATTATTCTTGAATCCTTGGCCTCAGCAAATGCTGTGCTATCCCGCGAGGAAATGGACCTGGGTGTCGGACTGCTTGACATAGGTGGAGGCACGTCTGATCTGGCCATCTTTTCCGGCGGCACAATCAAGCATACCTATGAACTCGGACTGGGTGGCAATAACCTGACCAACGATCTGTCTGTTGGTCTGCGCACCCCATTTCAAGAGGCTGAACGCTTAAAGAATCTTTACGGTTCTGCCCTGACCGCCATGATAAATGGCGACAATAGTATAGAAGTCCCTACTGTGGGGGACAGAAAACCCCGAAAAGTCAAACAGCGGATCATGGGCGAAATCCTGGAACCGAGAATTGAGGAAATGCTGATAATCCTCAACCAGGAAATGATCGACTCTACATACAAGGACAGATTAAATGCCGGAGTTGTCATATGCGGCGGCACAGCCCTTCTTGAGCATATTGTCGATCTGGCAGAGCAGATTTTTGATCTGCCTGTAAGAATTGGATATCCCCGCCATATCAATGAGGCACCGGAAACTATTAACTCTCCTCAGCATGCAACAGGTGTAGGGCTTGTTTTTTATGCAAGCAGGCATGCATCCGGAAAGAAATGGCGGGTCCCGGGCAAAAAGGCCATAGGAGGTGTAGTCGGTTGGGTAAAAGGCTGGTTCAGCAACAATCTGTAGCCGGCAAAACATAAAATAGCATGTGACAATCATATAAAGAATAAACCGTTCTACTTTACGATTCAAATAGTCAAAACGAACAGAAAGAAGGGGGAAAGAAGATGGAATTTCGAATGGCAGAAGAAACATTGGCCCGGATCAGGGTTATTGGCATCGGTGGTGGTGGAGGAAACGCTGTCAATACCATGGTCGAAAACAATCTCCGGGGGATTGAATTCATTGCCGCCAACACTGACATGCAAGCCCTGGAAAATTCCAGAGCTGATGTGTGCCTGCAACTGGGCCCCGGTATAACAAAAGGGCTTGGGGCCGGAGCTGACCCTGAACGGGGTAAAGAGGCCGCCTTTGAGAGTCTGGAAGAGATTCGGGCGGTACTCAAAGGCTCTGACATGGTCTTTATTACAGCCGGCCTCGGGGGTGGCACAGGAACCGGTGGTGCACCCGTGATTGCCAAACTCAGTAAGGAGATGGGGGCACTTACAGTTGCTGTTGTAACCAAGCCTTTCTTTTTTGAAGCAAAGACCAGGATGAAAAAAGCTGAAGAAGGCTGGAAGGAATTAAAGAAACATGTGGACACTATTATCACAATTCCCAATGACCGTCTTCTGACCATCATGCAGAAAGGCAGCAAGCTCATGGACATGATGAAAAAGGCTGATGAGGTCCTGTTGCAGGCCGTAAAAGGAATTACTGACCTTATAAACCTTCCCGGCCATATGAATGTCGACTTCGCCGATCTCAAAGCAGTCATGCAAGAAGTAGGACCGGCACTCATGGGAGCAGGTGTGGGTGTAGGTGAGAATCGTGCCATAGAAGCTGCGAAACGCGCAATTGACAATCCTTTGTTGCAGGATGTGGGAATTAACGGCGCTAGAGGTGTGCTCATCAACATTTCAGCTTCAGAAGACTCTCTGACAATGAATGAGTTCATGGAAGCATCAAACCTCATATCCCAGAAGGCTCACGAAGATGCAAATATCATTGTTGGGGCGCTTTTTGACGACAGCCTCAATGACGAGATACGGGTTACGGTTATCGCCACCGGCGTAAACGGTATGGAAGAGGCTGAAACTATCAAGAGGCCTATTCAAGCCGTTGCCAATAAAGACCAATCTCGGGAAAGAAACCTTGAGGCCAGAAATAATCCTGAAATTTCTTCCGGCAACAACTTCAGCAGGTCGAACAAAATCTTTAACCGCCGTAATCCGGGACTTGTCAGGAAACAGTCATTGCCCTTTCCCAATACTCTGGACGAGGCAGAACTGGAAACACCTACATATTTACGTCAGGCTGCAGATTAACGCAGAGGCAAACAGAAGGATTTGAGATTATATTGCCTTCTCCCCCAGAATGGTTACTATACTTTCATATTTGTTGTGCGCGGATTGTTTAACATTATATCCCTTCTCTGTTTCTTAATATTTCGAGCACCTGTGCAAGGTGCGTATTATTTGAATCGTGAATATCCATCTTGACAATTTATCATCTCTTGCAAAAAAATGTGCGGCGAACTGGTTTCCCTTCTGTAACTTTTTGTTTTTTGGAGGCCCTTTTGCCGACTGAGACTTATTATGCTTGAATCAATTAAACCTGCTGCAATAGACTCTTCCTTTCTGACAGCTGATGTTAGTAATTTATGGGGCGAAAATCAAGATTGACTGCTGGAGTTGACGGCAACAGGGAACAGTTATTCCATGAAAAGGGGAGTATTAAGAAAAAGTGGAAAAACCGGGTCCCAATCGCTCTCATATTCCCAAACAAGTATGCACTCGGAATGTCCAATCTCGGGTTACAGCTTGTCTACCAGCTGCTGAACCGTGATGATGCCATTGTAGCTGAAAGGGTTTTTCTTCCGGATTCAGGGATAAAACCTGTATCCATCGAATCAGGCAGGCCGCTTGCCGATTTCCCTCTACTTTTTTTCTCCGTCAGTTTCGAACAAGATTATCAGTACATGCTCATGCTGCTGGAGATGTCAGGCATCCCGTCACTGGCATGCGAAAGAACTGAAAAAAGCCAGGTTGTCTCTGCTATGGCTGCAGGCGGACAACCCCTGGTTGTTGCCGGTGGCGTTGCCACATTCATGAATCCAGAACCACTGGCCCCTTTTGTCGATCTTTTCATTATCGGTGAAGCGGAACCGATCCTGGACTCTGCCATGGAGCTTTTGTTGCCGGGAATAAACAGAAAAAGCAAAGTGACACTTCTGGAGGAAATTGGGACAAAGCTCCCCGGATGTTATGCTCCCGGTCTCTATGAGGTTGTGTATGCCCCTGATGGCGCTCTCCTTTCCAACACTCCCAAAAAAGAACATGCAACACTTCCTCCGCGAATTAAAAAAGTAATTATGAATTCATGCGGATCTGTTGCGGCCCATTCCCAGATCCTCTCCCCACAGGCGGAATTTTCCGATCTCTATATGACAGAACTGGGACGGGGGTGTAGTCGCGGCTGCAGGTTTTGTGCAGCTGGTTTTATCTATCGACCGCCACGGCTATGGAGCGCTCAAACAATAATTAATGCTATTGATGCAAGGCCTGACAACACTGAAAGGGTTGGGCTTCTTGGCATGGAAATGGCCCGCGCGGAAGATGTCAACCTGATAGCTGACTATCTTTCCAAACAGTCATGCGCCCTGTCTTTTTCTTCTTTGCGGGCAGATATCATTAATTCTTCTCTCCTGGAACTGCTGGGCAGCAGTAAACTAAAAAGTGCCGCTATTGCTCCTGATGGGGGTTCTGAGCGCTTGCGGCTGGTTATCAATAAGGGTATAACAGAAAACGATGTACTCACTGCTGCTGAATTACTTGTAAAAAAAGGAATACAGAACCTGAAACTCTATTTTATGATAGGCCTGCCAACCGAATCACAAGCAGACCTCAATGAAATGGTAGACCTTATCTTGAAGGTGAAGAAAAAAATCTTGACTGTCGGGCGCTCCAGGGGCAGGCTCAGCACCTTAACGCTGAGCATAAACTGTTTTATTCCAAAGCCTTGGACACCATTTCAATTTCATCCCATGGAAAAAGTTGCTCTTTTGAAACAGAAACTGAAATTTCTACGTAAAAAAATTACCGCTGAACCAAACATTCGCATCAAGACCGAAAGTCCTGAAAAGGCTTTTTTCCAGGCTGTTCTCTCCATGGGAGACCGTAGGGTCGGTCTTGCCTTATTGGCGATGCTGCGCAATAATTGCACCTGGAAACAGGCTATTATTAATGAAAATATCAATCCGGATTATTACACTCTGCGCCAGAGAGGCGTAACTGAGCCTTTTCCCTGGGAAATAATTGATCACGGTATTGAGCGTAAATATCTCTGGTCTGAATACCAGAAAGCTTTAAGTGAAAAAACAACCATCCCCTGCGATACATCCCGGTGTAAACGTTGCGGAGTCTGCTAAATGATAACATCCGGTTCTCAACAATCTAAAATTGACTCTCTAAGACCTTTCCGGCTGGTAAAGTTTTTCTCTTTCACCGGCCTTGGACTTGTGCTTGTCACCACCATGGTCCTCTCGTGGGTTATATCCAACTATGCCAAAAAGGTCATGCTCGCACGCAGCGAGTCTTACTCGCTCCTTCTTGCTGAGCATGTTAACAGGCAGGTTTTTTTGCAGTTTGTTTTACCTACAGCTCTGCGTTACGGCGAAATCGCTCTCCGGAATCCGACACAATTTAAAAGACTTGACACGGTTGTCCGTAATACAACCGAAGGCCTAAAGGTTGACTCGGTAACCATTTTCGACTCCACGGAAAATATAATCTCCTACAGTACTATTGCTGAAGAGGTAGGAGTTCGTAATACAGGTGGCAAGGAATACGAAAGAGCGCTCAATGGGATTCACAGTTCCCGCCTCATGTCTACTGCCTCTCTTTTGAGCCTGCTGCCCGGATCGGAACCGATATCTTCAAAACTTATGACCTATATCCCCTTTCGCCGGGAAAATCCTCTCAGTGAAAGAACTGATGATATTATGGGAGTGACCAAAGTCGTACAGGACCTTTCAGATGACATGGAGGCCATACTCCGGCTTCAGCTTACTATTATTGTTGTCTCCATTCTGATTATGGGAACCCTTTTCTTCATCCTGACGCGAATTGTGACCAAAGCGGACCAGATTAATGAAGCGCGAAACGAGGAACGTCGCCGTTTAGAGAATAAACTCCTTCATTCTGAACGCCTGGCAAGCCTTGGTGAAATGGTAGCCTCTGTTTCCCATGAAATAAAAAATCCTCTGGGCATCATCCTCAGCACTGCTGAAATCCTCAATAAAAGATTGAAGGATCAGGCTCCGGCGAGCAAACATCTTTCTGAAATCATAATAACGGAGACGAGCAGACTGGATGGTATTGTCCGGGAGTTTTTAGATTTTGCCAGGCCTCAGGTGCCCCAATTTACCAAAGGACTCATTAATGACTTGATAATCAAGGTAGAAGAATTCATGAAGCCTGAATTTGCCAAGAACCGGATAACAGTTCAGAATGATTTGAATTCTGACCTTAAACCGATGAATATGGATCAGAATTTACTCTACAGGGTTTTTCTCAATCTCTTCATCAATGCAATACAAGCCATGCCCGATGGCGGCACACTCTCAATAAGTACCTCTTTGTCGGCAGAAGAAAAGGAAATGATTGTCATCATGATAAAGGACACCGGAGTCGGTATCTCAAAGGAAAAACTGGCAATGGTATTTACTCCCTTTTTTACGGACAAGAACCGAGGCACCGGGCTAGGGCTTGCAATCGCCAAAAATATTATCGAAGAGCATAGCGGTTCTATTGCGGTTGAAAGTAAGATAGGAAAGGGCGCGACCTTCATCATCACCCTTGTTCAACAGTAAATGATTGTTGGGCCTTCAGCTCTAAAATCAAATCATAAGGCCCAGCATCTCACGCACAGCCTGGTCCAGTCCAACCATAATGGCGCGCGCCATTATGGCATGCCCTATGCTGAGTTCTTCGATGGTATCAAGCGCGGCAATCCTGCCAGTATTAAAATAGTTAAGTCCATGTCCGGCATTCACCCTCAGTCCTGCTTCATAGGCCTCTTCAGCAGCAGATGCTATCAATTCAAACTCCTGATCTCTTTCTTCTTCACCTGCAGCATCAGAGTATCTGCCGGTATGGATTTCCACAAAAGTGGCTCCGGCGTACTTCGCCGCCCCAATCTGGCGAGAGTCCGGGTCAACAAATAAACTCACCGGAATTCCAGCATCATTCATCCGGTCGATTACCATTTTGAGCTTCTTTTTCTGGCCGGCTACATTTAACCCGCCTTCCGTGGTTAACTCCTTTCTTTTTTCAGGCACAAGGGTCACCATATCCGGCTGTATGTCCAGGGCGAACTTGATAATCTCCTCCGTTGCCCCCATTTCCAGATTGAGTTTCGTTTTAACCGTCTGGCGCAGCAACCTGACATCCCGGTCCTGGATATGTCTTCTATCCTCACGTAAATGGACGACAATGCCTTCAGCTCCCGCAAGTTCGCAGATGCCTGCGGCAAGAACGGGATCGGGCTCGCTGGTGCCGCGAGCCTCACGTAACGTTGCAACATGATCGACATTTACCGCGAGTTTTATCATTTTCTCTCTCCTCTTTTTCGTAAGTTCCTGCAAAAGTTCTCTTTCTTTGTTATGCATTCTTACTGCCTCAGAACCTGACTTTTCATGATCATACCCTATAAGATGCAGAAATCCATGTACAAGCAGTTCCTGCAAGTGCGAATGCAGGGAAAGTCCCGCTTTTTCTGCTTCCCGGGCAGCAATCTCCACTGAAATGACGATATCACCAAGCATATTCAGGGCCATTGCAGAATCGGGCCCCTCTGTCAATGAAAAAGCCAAGACATTGGTTGGACCGTTTTTCCTGCGCCAGGAACTGTTTAACTCGGCAATCTGTTTATCATCTGCCAGGAGGAGACTCAATTCTGCATCGGGCATCCCCGTCAATACCAGGAGACGCTCCGCTGTCCGCCGCACCAGCGCTTCGTTGACCCGGGGTAGTTGGCTCCAGAACTCATTTCTAAAAAGAACAGGCATGGGATGTCTAGGAAATTATGCGATTATCAGGAGTTGTCATGCATCTTCAGCGTATGAATAGACTATTTCTTGGCTGACTTTAACTTTCTTGTCCTGCTTTGTTTATCCCCCTGCTTCGTTTCTTTCTTGGCATAAGCCCGGATAACCTGCTGCACCAGCGGATGACGGACAACATCCACATCGGTAAACGTGCAGAATCCTATGCCTTTAATGCTTTTCAGAATGCGGGACGCCTCAATAAGTCCTGACTGTTTTCCTGCCGGCAGGTCTATCTGGGTTATATCCCCGGTAATAACAGCTTTGGAATCAAACCCGAGTCTGGTGAGGAACATTTTCATCTGTTCATGGGAGGTATTCTGGGCTTCATCAAGAATTACAAAAGCGCTGTTCAATGTGCGTCCGCGCATAAAGGCAAGGGGTGCTATCTCTACTATTCCCCGCTCAATATATTCAACGACTTTCTCCCTTCCCAGCATATCATTTAAGGCATCGTACAGAGGGCGCAGATAAGGATCAACTTTCTGGGCCATGTCCCCGGGAAGAAAACCAAGTTTCTCTCCCGCTTCAACAGCTGGCCGTGTCAGTATAATATTTTTAACCTGGCTGCCGGTTAATGCTGAGATGGCCATTGCCACGGCCAAATAGGTCTTGCCGGTACCGGCCGGACCTATACCAAAAACAATGTCATTATTCCTTATCGAATCAATATATTTTTTCTGGTTGACGCTTTTCGGGGAAACCACCCTCTGGTTTGCAGTAATATAAACCCGGTCAAGGAATATTTCTTTCAGGTTGGCCTTTGACGAGCGCTCAAGAATACGCAGCCCGTAAGCCACATCTGTAGGATATACAGGGTAACCGGCCTTCAGCAGCTCGTATAATTGCTCCAGTGCGATTGCCGCCAGTTCAACTTCATGCTGCAAACCCTCAAGTGTCAGTTCATTTCCCCTTGTTTTTACAGAAACGCCAACTGTTCTTTCGATAGTGCTCAAATTTTTATTCAGATCGCCATATAAAAGCCTTGTTAAATTATTATCTTCGAAAGTAAGCTTTTTTTTAGACATATGCCGGCTATTAGCCCTTCTTGATTGTTAATTGTTCCCGCCAGCAAGTTCTTCATCAATGAGTTTGCTTATGGCTGCAATACCACGGTTCTTCACTTTCCTGCCATTAACAAAAATGGTAGGGGTTCCAGTGACGCCTGCTTTTTTGGCCTCAGCAACATCCTGTTCAATTTTCTGGCGCAACGAGGGCCTCATCATATCAAGAGAAAATTTCTTGAGATCCAAGCCCAGATTTTCGGCGATTTCCAGATATTTTTTCTGGTCCAGACTTTTCTGGTTGATAAAAAGTTCGTCATGATACTCCCAGAACTTGCCCTGCTCCGCAGCTGCCATGGAGGCAAGAGCCGCCGGAAGCGCCTGCTCGTGAAAAGATAACGGATAATGCTTGAAAACCACTTTTACACTGTCAGGGTATTTGTCGAGCACCTGCTCGAATAGCGGCATCATCTTGCCGCAGTAAGGTCATTGGAAATCACTGAAAACAGCAAGCACAACCTTGGCTCCGGCAGGCCCAAGAAAGGGTGAATCCCCAGCATTTATTTCAACGATGAAATTTATATCAACCGTTTGCAGTGTCTTGCGCTTACTGTTTATAAGATAGAGCTGCTCACCTTTTGCAGAAACGGCAATGTCAGTCACAGAGGGGTCGACCGGTATCGTGCCGACAATTTTACCGGCAGCTGAATAGATGACTACTTTCGCCTCGTCGGTGAGAAGAAATGTTAGATCACCGCCTTGTGTTTGGGCAATATCTATGGGTGTTTCATCAAGCTGGACAGCACTGGAAACTTCCCAGTCGACTTTTGCCTGGGCTGTAGCAACTGGCATAAAAGCCAAAAGCATTAGAAAAGGTATTATGACCCCACTATTTGACAATCGTATCATTGGATTTCACCGGGATTATGTTGGGCGGAATATACAAATTTATTTTTTGATTGGAACCCGCGCTAGTTATTCAGTTTACTTCCATGTCAATTATCTGCAACTCGTCTCCTCTGGTAATTTTTATCGCGCTGGATTTGCAGGCAGGACAGGCATATATGTATCGTTCTTCAGAGTCAAACTGCGAACCGCAGTCACAACAAAAACCACCGAGGGCAACATATTCAATGATCAATTCCGCTTTATTGGCAATAGTATCTGACTTTGCCGCATCAAACGCAAAGAGAAGCGCTTCAGGAAGTATTCCTGCCACCTTTCCCACTTTAAGCCGCACCGATTCTATGGAGTTATAGCCTTCCTGCTGACAAAGGTCGGATACCGTCTCAAGCAAACTCATGACAATAGATGCCTCATGCATTTTCAGGATCCACTCCCATTGTCCGCAAAACTTCGTCAAAAAGCTTTAATGACTCCTTTCCAGCCTCAACATCAACCTTCTGAATAGCAAAACCGGCATGCACAAGTACATAATCGCCTATTTCTGCCTCTTCAGGGAGCAGCATGAGATTGACCTGGCGCCTGGCACCATATACCTCAATGGTCGCCAATAAACCTTCTTTGCTGATAATCTTCGATGGTATTGCGACACACATCCTGCATCACCTTTTTCTTTTAAACGAACAGCAAAATGAATATATTAATGTTTTTATAGATAAGAGGCCGGCACGCCAATATATTAATATTGATAACCCGCTTTATGTCCCATTAAAACGTACACTTCCTTATCTGCAGTCACTACTGTCATTACCAATAATATAAAACGAATTGGGCCCGTGCATGCAGATTTAGAAGCCCTTTTCAATTATTTATATTACTTATAAGTAACTCATATGACTTGCGCAAGTTATTATTGTGCGTTGACAATACAGGAGTCATATTGTAACCATTCAGTGCGATTGATGCCCGACTAACATCCTAATAATGAAGACTTTAATCACTATTTTTGTTATCAGCAGGATTGATAGAACTATCTAGGAGATAAAAATGCCGTCCATCCTCGTGGTTGATGACGAACTCAGCATGCGGGAGTTTCTGAAGATCCTCCTTGAAAAAGAGGGCCATAGAGTTACCACTGCTTCCGATGCATCCAGCGTTCTTGATCTCATGCAGAACGAGGACTTTGACCTTGTCCTCTCCGATATCAGAATGCCTGGCATGGGTGGCCTGTCTCTGCTCGAAAAAATCAAGGAGATCAACAACTCTATTCCCGTAATCATGATAACCGCATATGCTTCACCGGAAAACGCTGTGGTTGCCATGAAAAGTGGCGCCTTTGATTATATAACCAAGCCTTTCAAGGTTGATGAGATTGTCAAAATAATCAAATCGGCTATTGCAGCTACTGTTTCAAACAAAACTGGTGAAGCCCCAGCCTTAACCGGTTCCTTTGAAGGCATCATTGGCAAAAGCCCCGAGATGCTGAAAATATATAACCTTATCTCCCGTATTGCCCCAACCCCTGCAAGTATACTTATTTATGGAGAATCCGGGACGGGAAAAGAACTGGTTGCCCAGGCCATCCATAACCTGAGCAAGGTCCGCCATAAGCCTTTTGTACCCATAACCTGCAGTGCCATCCCGGAAAGCCTCCTCGAAAGTGAACTTTTCGGCCATGTCAAAGGTGCCTTCACAGGTGCCATCTCTAACAAAATCGGACTGTTTGAAATGGCCGACGGCGGCAGTGTCTTTCTTGATGAGATAGGCGAACTTACCCCTCTGATCCAGACCAAACTTTTACGGGTTCTGCAGGAACGTGAATTAAAACGTGTCGGTGACACTGACACTATTAAAGTAAATGTCAGGATTATTGCCGCAACCAATAAGAACCTGGAAGAGGAAATAATTGCTGGCCGTTTCCGTGAGGATCTTTTCTACCGCCTGGCGGTTGTGCCTCTCAGGGTCCCTTCCTTGCGCGAAAGAAAAGGTGATGTCCCCCTGCTGGTCGATCACTTCCTGAAAAAATATTCTGACAAAATGGAGAAAACCGTTCAGGAGATCTCCTCATATGCCATGCAAGTGCTCATGGGTTATGATTATCCCGGCAACGTCCGCGAGCTTGAAAATATTATTGAGCGAGGTGTTGCCTTAGAGTCATCAAATATTATTCTGCCAGAAAGTCTTACCCTTTCCAGCTATAAAAAAGACGGTAAACCTGTTGAAAAAAACGCCAGGGCTTTCATCTCCGTTGAATCAGAAGATGAATTATATAACAAGGGCCTGGATGAAGTAATGGCAACTCTTGAAAAAGAGATGATTGAACATGCACTTGTCAAAACGGATAATTCGAAGATACAAGCCGCAGGACTCTTAAAAATCAGTTTCCGGTCATTGCGCTATAAGGTTCAAAAGTATGGTATCAAATAAAATTTTCCCTCTTTGAGGTTCTCCCCCAGTGCTCAATTCATTCATTGCCAAACCGTTTGAAAATGATGCTGCGGCTGAGTTGTTTAAAAAACAGTTGCATTGGATGCTTTTTGTGCGTGTTGTTTTTTTAACGCTGCTCCTGGGCATAAACTTTATGCTGCAGTCCGCTGAAAAGCACATTATTGTCCCTTCCTTTTATTATGTGGTTGCTTTCATTGCAGGTGTTTACATCTACACCATCTGTTCGGCGCTGGTTCTGAAATTCATCAGGCGTTACTCCACTTTTGCTTATGCCCAGATACTTATAGACGTTCTTCTCATAAGCATACTTATCTATTACAGCGGCGGCAGTCAGTCCATCTTCACCATCCTCTATTTTTTCCCCATCATCGCGGGAAGTTATATTCTCTTCCGCAGAGGCGGCCTGACACCGGCTGCAGCCAGCACTATCGCCTACGGGATTATCCTGGCTCTTGAATATAATGGATATCATCCCGTTTTTTTTGAAGATTTCTGGTACAGGCCTGTTAAAGACTTGCGCTCCGTTTTGAATTTATTTTCTATCCACGGCCTGACCTTCTTCATTGCCGCCATATTAAGCGCCCTGCTTTCGGAAAAATTACGCCGTACTGAAAAAGCGCTCATTACAACAACACTGAAGTATGACCAGCTGGCAGTACTGTACAAAAAGATTTTCGAGGATATTCCTTCCGGTATTATTACGGTCATCAACCAGAAAAATATCATTTCAATTAACCCTGCTGCTGAGAATATTACCGGTTTTAACGCAGATGAGATTATCGGCCAGGATATAACCAAAACGTTTCCAGGTCTCAATCTTGATACCGGCATGAATTTCCGCTCGGAAGTTGAAATTACAAGAAAAGACAAGAACATCATCCCCATCGGCTATTCATTTGCTAAACTGAACATGCCTGGCACAGAAGACAAATACGATGTCATCACCCTCCAAGACCTCAGTGAAACCAAGCAGATGGAGAAGCAGATCCTGCAGGCTGAAAAAATGGCAACCATTGGAGAAATGTCAGCCGGCATCGCCCATGAATTACGCAATCCTCTTGCGGCAATCTCCGGCGCGGCCGAATTGCTTGATGCAAGCGGAGATATCAATCCCCGTAACCAGGGCTTGATGAACATAATTACCAGAGAATGCATCAGATTGCAGAGCACAATCAGTGACTTTCTTTCTTTTTCAAAACCCATGGAACCTGAAAAAGAATTTATTCCGCTGCTGCCGCTGGTTCAGGAAATGATTCAGGTCCTGCAGCATACGCTAGACTGGCCTCAAAAATGCAGATCCGTAGTTGATATACCAGAAAAAATGGCCTGTTGGGCTGATCCGCAGCAGATCCACAAGGTGCTCCTTAACCTCCTGCACAACAGCTGCATAGCTTTAAGAAATATGGAGGGCGAAATTCATATCAGTGCCAGAGAGATAGAGGATGATACTGGAGCTGAAAAAACTGTTATTACCATAGCCGATACTGGCCGAGGCATACCTGCTCTCATCATCAATAAGATCTATGAACCCTTCTTTACTACGAGAGAAAATGGCACAGGACTCGGTCTTTCCATAGTACATCAGATTGTCAAGGCTCATCAGGGCAGTATCACTATTACCAGCATGAAAAATCAGGGAACCACTACCGAAGTTTGCCTGCCTCTGCCCTGATCATTCTTTTTCCTTGCGCACCTTGGCTCCAAGGGCCTGAAGTTTTCCCACCATATCCTCATACCCCCTTTCAAGATGGTATATTCTGGAAATCTCCGTAATCCCATGTGCTGCAAGAGCTGCCACGACCAGGGAGGCGCTGGCCCGAAGATCCGTGGCCATTACCGGGGCCCCTTTAAGTTGCTTAATACCCTTAACAATGGCGCTGTGGCCATTTATTTTTATATCTGCTCCCATCCGTTTTAATTCAGCCACGTGCATGAACCTGTTTTCAAATATTGTCTCCGTGATGACGCTCAATCCGTTAGCCAGGGTCATAAGAACCATGAGCTGAGCCTGGAGATCGGTTGGAAACCCCGGGTAGGGCTGCGTTTTGATATCAATGCTTTGCACCTTTGCCGGGCGTGATACAAAAAGAGAATTTTCTGACTCTTTGATAATAAGACCTGCTGACCGTAGCTTCTCAATAAGGGACGGTAAATGGGAAGGTTGGCAATGTGTCACTGATGCCTCCCCGCCGGCGGTTCCAACAGCAATAAGATAGGTGCCGGTTTCGATGCGGTCGGGTATAGTAATAATTTCCGCCGGCCTTAATTTTTTAACCCCCTGAATGGTCAGGCGTTCAGTGCCTTTGCCGGAAATTCGTGCTCCCATGGAAATAAGCATGTCGACCAAATTGCTTACCTCGGGTTCCCTGGCAGCATTTTTAATAACCGTTTCCCCTTTTGCCAGGACAGCTGCCATGAGAATATTTTCAGTCCCGGTTACCGATGGAACATCAAAGTAAACATTCCCCCCGGTAAGATGTTTTTTTGCAGAAGCTGTGACATAACCATCTTCCAAGGCAAGAGTTGCCCCCATATTCTTCAAACCCTGCAGGTGAAAATCTATCGGCCGTGCTCCAATGGCACAGCCCCCAGGCAAGGAAACGCGAGTTTTCCCCATACGGGCCAGCAAGGGTCCCAGAACGAGAATTGACGCACGCATCGTTTTTACCAGGTCATAGGAAGCTTCAAAATTATTTAGAGAATCCGTGTTGACCAATAACGTACTGTTTTCCCATTTCCATTGCGCCCCAAGGGTTTCAAGCAGAGCAAGCATCGTTCGGGTATCACGCAGGTCAGGTACGTTATGTATAGTATGCCAACCACGTGCCAGCAGGGTTGCCGCAATCAATGGCAGGGCTGCATTTTTAGCTCCGCTTATGCGGACTTCACCTTGCAGCTTGTGTGCTCCCTCAATGATCAATTTATGCATAACGTATTACTCACGCAGAGATATTTTTGGCACCAGAAGTGCATAATATTCAGCATACTTATTTCCCGAAGTCATATCAACTTTTGCGGGCCTGAAAAACCCTGGGCAATCCGGCATAGTCATTAAAAATTTCGAGGCTGTCGTATGCAGCTGTTCTTCTAAACATATCAAAAACTTCTTTTTGCTGGTCTCCACCTATCTCCATAAAAAACCAGCCGCGCGGTTTGAGTACTTTCCACAGCTCTGCTGCTATTCTACGAATCTCCTGAACACCTCGTTCACCTCCATCAAGAGCCAAGCGCGGTTCGTAATCTCCCACCTCCGGTTGCAGAGAACCGTTGTTCTTGCCAAAGGGTTCTGCGAGAACTTCCTTGGCTACATAAGGAGGATTGGAAATTACTACATCGAACTCAGCCTTTGCTTTTATTCCCTCGAACCAATTGCAATTAATGAAATCGATAATTTCTGCGACCTTATGTTTTTTAGCATTGTGGAGCGCAACTTTCAATGCATTGCAAGAATAGTCCAGGGCAGTCACTTTTACTGTCGCCAGTTCCAAAGCCAGTACAATGGCCAGGACTCCACTTCCAGTGCCTAGATCGAGAATTTTGATAATCTGTTCAGGATTTCCTGCAGAACTTTTGAGGACTTCCAGTGTTTTTTCCAGCAGAAACTCTGTCTCAGGACGGGGGATAAGAACATCTTTTGTTACTTTGAAGGGAAGCGACCAGAATTCTTTTTCACCAATTATGTAGGCCAGAGGTTCCCGGGCCAGTCGTCTGGAGACATTTCTTTCGTATACTTCAAGTTGGGTGTCATTTAAGACCTTCTCACCGGCAAGGAGAACTGCTGTTCTTTTCATTTCGAGCGCATGGGCGAGCAGCAGGGACGCCTCAAGCTCGGATTCCGTAATTCCTGCCTGTTTGAGACGCTTAACACCGTTGTGGAAAACTGTTTTGATCTGCACGTAATTTTTACAGGTATTTTAATAATGGAATACCTTGTTGAAAAGTTAATTGGTGACTGTTCCCTCACATTTACAGAAGGGAAATAATCTTTCCCCTGGCTTAGATTATTTCTTTAAGGGCTTCAGCCTGGAAATGAACAATAAGCGGGTTAATGATCTCATCAATTTTCCCCAGCATTATGGACTCAAGCCTGTAAAGTGTCAGACCTATACGATGGTCAGTCACTCTTCCCTGTGGATAATTGTAGGTACGGATGCGTTCACTTCGGTCTCCTGTACCAACCTGGCTTTTACGGTTTTCAGATATCTTGTCATGCTGATCCTGTTCCATCTTGTCAAGAAGACGGGCTCGCAACACTTTCAAGCCCTTGGCTTTATTTTTGTGCTGCGACTTTTCATCCTGGCACGAGACAACAAGTCCTGTCGGCAGGTGGGTAATACGGATGGCGGATTCAGTTTTATTCACGCTCTGGCCTCCAGGACCAGACGAGCGGAAAACGTCGATACGCAGTTCATTGGGATCAATTTCAACTTCTACATCTTCTGCCTCGGGCAATACAGCTACTGTAACAGCTGAGGTGTGAATTCTACCCTGGGTCTCCGTTTCCGGCACTCTCTGGACCCTGTGCACCCCACTTTCATATTTTAATCTGCTGTATACTTTTTCGCCGCTTATAAGGGCGATTATTTCCTTGAAACCGCCTATACCTAAGGGATTGCTGCTCATGATCTCGACATTCCAGCCTACCTCATCAGCATAGCGGCAGTACATCTTAAAGAGGTCACCTACAAACAGAGCGGCCTCATCTCCACCGGTGCCAGCCCTGATTTCAAGGAGAATATTTTTTTCATCATTCGGGTCTTTCGGCAACAGCAGCAGCTTTATATCGTTTTCAATATCACCCGCTTTTTCCTTAAGTTCCTCGATATCCTTATTAACTAATTCCAGCAGCTCAGGATCATCCTCTTCCTGGAGCATCTTCTTGTTTTCTGCGAGCTCATCATTAACCTTCTGGTGTCTGCTGCTGAGAGCAGCTAATTTGGTTACCTGGGCATGCTCCTGCGCCACCTTTGTGTACTCGCGCTGGTTTGCAATGAGAGCGGGGTCTGAAAGTTTCTTTTCAAGATTAGAGAGTTTAGTCTCAAGTTCATCGGGTGTTGGAAACATGGCTCTAGCAGTTCTTAGATTTTAAATTTTGCCAACAGCAGCTTTTGAAGCTTCCCAACGTTATGCTGTGGAGAATCTCCCGGGGTAAGGATGTTACTTTTTGTCAGATTTGCTGCTGTTCATGCTCTTCCGCAGCAAACGAAAACAGGGGACACTCCGGCTCCGGAGGTCCCCTGTTTTAAAACTGTTATAAGTGTTAAGCAGATTTAGGATTTTTTTTCAGATGATCAGCATATTTCTTCATGAATTTTTCAACTCTACCAGCTGAGTCAATAAGCTTTTGTTTGCCTGTGAAAAAGGGATGGCAGGCGGAACAAATCTCAACACTCATTTCATTGCTTACTGAGCCAAGCTCTACTTCGTTGCCGCAGGCACACTGTGCTTTAATTTTATGGTATTCGGGGTGTATATCTTTCTTCATTATTGTTTTCCTCCAACAAGTGCCCTGCAGTTCAATGCGGCACCGTTTAAACTTTCAGCCAGAATGTCTTGGTTTCCCTGGTTGTCTTAAGCGACCGGGGCAGACTTTATCTCTTGTAACCTTTTTTAAATAGCATCTCAGCCCAATGTTAAAAGTAAAGGCCCAGATGAAAACGGCGAATTATATATAATTAAAATATTATTGCAAGCTGTATTAGAAAAATTCAAAAAAGCCGAAAGTTACGGTTGCGTTTGCACAATAAAAATTTCCGCTTAAACTATTGCTGGCTTCGCAAATAAGCTTTCATCCGACAGGTATTGCGCCGGTAACCAGCTCAAAGTGCCAGCCCCTCCTGATCCTTCGCGACATTTTAAAACTGTATCAGCTATTCATGGATTGAAAAAATTCTGCATTTGTTTTTGTTGCCTTCATCTTATCAAGCAAAAATTCCATGGCATCGCCAGGATTTAATGAAGAAAGAAGTTTACGCAAAATCCATATTCTGTTGAGTTCAGCCGCATCTAATAACAAATCCTCTTTTCGAGTGCCGGATCTATTTATATCAATGGCGGGGAAAATTCTTCTTTCCGACATTTTTCGATCAAGGACGAGTTCCATATTACCCGTTCCTTTAAATTCCTCGAAAATAACCTCGTCCATCCTGCTGCCTGTCTCTACCAGAGCAGTAGCAATAATGGTGAGGCTACCGCCTTCTTCAATATTCCTTGCTGCGCCGAAAAATCTTTTTGGTCTATGCAATGCGGTCGCTTCGACCCCACCGGACAAAATCCGGCCACTTGACGGGGTAACTGTATTATAGGCCCGCGCCAGCCGGGTGATACTGTCCAGGAGTATAACAACATCCTTTTTATGCTCTACCAGCCTTTTTGCCTTCTGTATGACCATTTCCGCCACCTGTATATGGCGTTGGGGCGGCTCATCAAAGGTGGAACTGACCACCTCAGCATTGACGTTTCTCGCCATATCCGTGACCTCTTCAGGCCGTTCATCAATTAAAAGAACTATAAGAATGATCTCCTTATGGTTTTTAACTATGGAATTGGCAATTTTCTGTAATAATACTGTTTTGCCAGTCCTTGGTGGCGCAACGATCAAGCCTCTCTGCCCCTTGCCGATTGGCGACATAATATTCATTATGCGGGTCGAAAATTCATCCTTTTTTGCCTCCAACTCAATTTTTTCGTTTGGGTGCAGAGGTGTCAGGTTTGAGAACAGGGTTTTATCCTTGGCTTTCTCCGGCGCCTCATAGTTGATGCTTTTTACCTTGAGCAACGCAAAATAGCGTTCACTGTCCTTGGGAGATCTGACAAGGCCTTCAACGGTATCACCCGTACGTAAACTCAACCTCCGGATCTGGGATGGCGACACATATATATCATCCGGACCGGGAAGATAATTATAAGCCGGTGCCCGTAAAAAACCGAAGCCGTCAGGGAGTATCTCAAGCACTCCCCGCCCGGTAACCATGCCGTTTTTTTCGTCTTTGGCCTGTTTTGCTTTGGCCTGCAGAATAGCAAAAATAAGCTCCTGCTTCCGCATACCGCTGATACCGTCAACGTTATAATCCCGGGCAAGCTTGGTAAGTTCATTAATTTTCTTTTCTTTCAGTTCCGCTAAATCCATACATCAGCTTCCTTTGTTTTTTTTCTTTAATGCAATGCCTGTTTTGCATTACACCTAATTTTTTAAAATCCTTTTTTATTTATATGTTCCAGGTCTCCCTGGGTAAACGAGAATCAACTGCAGATAATGTGCAGGCAAGACACAAGACCATCATCTTACAGCGCCGAACATACTGTAAGTCTTTTGTTTGTTTTCAATTTTTATTTTGCTTGAATAGTGCAATAATAGATCGTTAGTGATTTGTTAAATCAGCCACAGTTATTTCTGGGCACAAACAATATGGACTTTTTTCTTTTATGGAAAAATCATGTGATCGTTGACAGATTGAAGAAAGGTGTTTTGTATTCGATTAGGGAGTTATGATCTTTTTTCTCTTCCAGGGGCAAGTACCTATACAGGTGGGGAGAATTTCAGAAACTTCACAAGGTGTTAGCTATCATATTTTCATCACTTTTTACTGTCAAGCTTTTTTTCTACATCCTTCCCATTATTTTTGAAGCTAATCCCTTGTTCTGGCGCGGGAGTTATGCCCGCGGTTCCTGCTCAACAATTCCGCCAGATGTTCCACTTGAATATTGGTATCGGTCAGCACACCGCTGTTATCAATGACATGATCCGCCTTTATCACCTTTTCAGACAGGGGTAACTGACTTTCCAGTTCCCTGATTGCTTCACGTCTTGCCACTCCATCACGTTCCATCAGACGGTTGAGGCACGTTTCATAATCAGCATACACAACAACAACTGTATCAAAAAGATTTTCCCACTGGACCTCAAAGAGAAGAGGAACTTCAACAAGCACTTTGGAATTGGTATCGGATTCAATAATATGATCCATTTGCGCAATAATTACTCCTTTGACCAGGGGATGAATTACATTGTTAACTTTCTGGCGAAAATCTTCATCCGCAAACAGCTTTTTACGCAAAATGGGTCTGTTTATACTCCCGTTTTCTGCAAAATACGTCAAGCCGAATTCACTGGAAAATTTCAGCCACCCTTCTGCATGCGGTTGCAAAAGTTGGCGGCATAGTTCATCAGCATCGACATGGACACAATCCAGCATCCCGGCCAGTATTTCGGCAACCCGGCTCTTTCCCGATGCAATACCACCAGTAAGACCGATTTTTCTTATCACTGCTGATCCCATTTAGGCACTCATTGCTCCGGGCCGGGCCTCATATCCGCTGTTATTGATGTGTCTGTTCTCTGAGTTTTACAAGTATCGCTTGCATATCGGGCCACACCGGAGATATAAACTCCAGCAGTTCACCTGTTACAGGATGCGTAAAGGACAGGCTGTAAGCATGCAAACATTGGCGCTTGATACAATATTTCTCATTTGTTTGTTTTTGCTGTCTGTTTCCATAAAGTGCATCTCCTGCTACGGGATGTCCGATATGAGCCATATGAACTCGTATCTGGTGCGTGCGTCCAGTCTCCGGGCGCACTTCAAGATAAGTCAAGTGGTCTGCAAACTCTTCCTGGACAGACCAGCAGGTTACAGCCTCTCTGCCGCCATACTGGAGCACAGCCATTTTTTTTCTATTGCTCCGGTGCCGACCAATTGCTTGCGATATACAGCCTTTTTTTGTTCCTGGCCGCCCAACAACAATGGCATGATAGACCTTTTTGACCTGTCGCGTCTTAAAAAGCTCAACCAGTCCATGGTGGGACTTGTCGCTTTTCGCAATGACCATTATCCCGGAAGTATCTTTATCAAGACGATGAACTATTCCAGGCCGTTCAACACCGCTTATTCCAGACAGTTTGTCGCAATGTGCAAGAAGACCATGGACCAGTGTCCCCTTTTTATGGCCGCTGGCCGGATGGACAACCACCCCCGGCGGTTTGGCAATTACCAGTAAATCATCGTCCTCATGGAGCACGCCAAATTCGACTTTTTCAGGCTTAATTGCAAGCGGCTCAGGCGGAGGTAGAGTTATCTCTATAGTATCACCGCCCTTGAGGCGGTTCCCCGCCTTACAGGAAGTGCCGTTTACAAGAATAAATCCATTGCGTATAAGATTGCTCAGTCGACTTCGGCTGACATTGGAAACCATACATACGAGGTAATGGTCAAGCCGCTGGCCTTCCCTTTCATTTGGCACAGCAAGCTTTATAGACTCTCCCAGCACTGCCTTTTTGTCCGTAACGAAATCAGTTTCTACCATGCCCGGGAAAGCAAAATGTTTGTACCTGAAACACTCATAAACATCGAGGGGCCATATAAATCCCTATAGCAGTTTAAAGAATTACACAAAGGGAACATCCATGCACCGGGGTATGATTTATTTATACACTATACTGTTTACAGGTATGACTATTGGAAGAAAAAACAGGTAGTTTTTAGTTAGGATTCAGTATTGGGTAAATTATGGCAATCCTGCTTACTGATGCAGAAACAGGATCGCCACAAACCCTATTAATTCCCGTTTTAAAATTTACGACACATCGGATCTTACGTTAAGGGAACAGAAACGATATGTATTGCAATTGTGGTTTATACGACTATCAGGAGAAAATCAGCTCTATCTTCTCTTCCACTTTGCATTCTTCAGTCTTATTGGCGATGGACAGTTCCTTCACCAGAAGGCTTTTCGCTGTATCCATCATTTTCCTCTCCCCATAGGATAAATCCTTATCCTCCTGGAGCAGGTAAAGATCTCGCAATACAGCAGCAACTTCAAAAACAGACCCTGTTTTTATTTTTTCCATATACTCACGATACCGCCTATTCCAGGTCTGTGTTCCAATTACGACATCCTTTTCCTGCAAGATGTCAAAAACATCATTCACCTCTTTGGGGGAAATTATGTTTCGCAGACCGACATTTTTGCTTGTAGCTGTCGGGATCATGATCACCATATTATTCTTCAGGATTTTCATGACATAAAAAGACTGTTCGCATTCACCAATCCTTCTGTGCTCAATTGACTCGATAACGCCTACACCATGAGCTGGATATACTGCCATTTGTCCTACATCAAACACAATTTCTCTCCTTCATATAAAATTACGTTCCGGTTCATTAGAGAACCATTCCGAAAAATAGTGCATCAAAGCACTCCTGACACGCTTTTAAGAACTAAGATCATGCATCATACCATAGTTTTTCAAAAAACTCAAAGTTTGCTTTTATATAGTTCCTGCACCGGGATGTTTTACCAGGACATCTGAAAAATTAATGATCATTTCTTTTGGTTAATCATAGTCATGGCTGCCGCGATTCCCTCTTGCAGGAAAATCCTTATGCCCTCCAAGACAAAGGGCATTTTCTTTTCAATCATCTCTTTCTCCGCAGGATCAAACTTGCCCAGCACATATTTTTCTGGCAGCACAGGGGAAGAAGGTCGACTAAGGCCGATTTTAATCCTGGGAAAAGTCTTTGTACCAAGGTGCTCGATGATTGAACGAATTCCCTTGTGCCCTCCATCGCCACCACCTGAAACTATTTTTATGCGTGCAAACTCCATATCCAGATCATCATGGATGACGATAATGTTAGCTGGCTGCATTTTATAGAACTGTGCAGCCTGTGCCACAGCTGTCCCACTTAAGTTCATGAATGTTTGCGGTTTCATCAGTACAATCGGCTCTTCCCAGACAATAGCTTTAGTGACCAAAGCCTTCCATTTGGAATGTGTAAAAGTCAGATTATTTTTTTCAGCAAGGTAATCCACCATCATAAAGCCGACATTATGCCTTGTCCCGGTATACTGCTGGCCTGGATTACCTAAACCGACGATCAAATACATTGCAAAAAGGACCTTTAGATATTTTCACTGCTTCGGGTATAATACACGACACACACGACTATGAATAAAAAAGCCGGGAAAAAGCACTTCTTTTCCCCGGCCCAATTTATCTTTATATGAAGAGAAAAATAAGTGCTTTTATTCCTCAGCAGGGGTGGCTGGCTCTTCAGTCTCGGCCGGCCCTTCAGCACCCTCTTCCGCCTCAACAGCCTCCTCTTCCTCAACTTCCTCTTCTTCAGCCATGGGAGCAACAATGGAAACGCATACTTTATCGAGCTCTTCTTCCAGTGTTACATTCTCGGGAATTGTCAGATCACCACAGGTAATGCCATGACTGGTCAATTCGAGGGGAGTCACATCCACCATAATTTCATCAGGAATGGCAAGTGGCATCCCTTTTATCTTTACAGTATGTGCCATAATGTTCAGGATGCCGCCCAAATCAACCCCCTTTGCAGTTCCCTCATACACAACCGCAACATCCAGGACAATTTCCTTGTCCATGTCGATCTCGAGAAAATCTACATGCAGAACAGAATCTGTAATCGGGTCTGTCTGGATATCCTTAATAAGCACATGATGCTTTTTCTTGCCATTTTCTCCTTCAATATCCAGGCTCACCACAACATTATGGCCATGCAGCCGCAAGAGATCCCTGGTCAGTGTCTTCGTCTCCATGGCAAGGGCGATGGGTTCTGATTTCTTCCCATACAGTATAGCAGGTGCATATCCACTCTGCCTTAAACGATGCGTCGCTCCTTTGCCAAAATCCTGCCTTACCGCAGCGGTCATATCCTGTTGTATCATTTTTTGATTCCTCCTTAAAAAAGATGGTCAGAAACATGAAAAAGCAGTCTTCTGATCCTGGATCTTCCAGTCAAGTATATTTCAATTACACACTTCTTTTCTTTCTTGCTCCAAAATTTAAACAAAAAGGGAACTCACTGAATCTTCCGAATGAATACGCCGTATCGCCTCGCCTAAAAGATGTGACACGGAAAGCACCTTGATCTTTTTACATTCCTTGGCCTTGCCGCGCAATGGAATAGTATTTGTCACAACAAGGGACTTGATCACAGAGTCTTCGAGCCGTTCAATGGCCGGGCCTGAGAGCACTCCATGGGTACAGCAGGCATGTACTTCAACCGCACCAGCCTCTTTCAGCATTGCTGCAGCGCTACAAAGTGTTCCTGCCGTATCAACCATATCATCAAGTAATACTGCGGTCTTGCCCATTACATCACCAATGACATTCAGGGCCTTTGATTCATTGGGGCGATCACGCCGTTTGTCTATAATGGCCAGGTCTGCTTTCAACCGTTTTGCAAAAGCACGGGTTCTTTCCACGCCACCTGCATCAGGAGAGACCATGACCACATTCTTAAACGTCTCATTTATATACTTCAGCAAGACTGGAGCAGCATACAGGTGGTCTACAGGGATATTGAAAAAACCCTGAATCTGGCCGGCATGAAGATCCATGGCAAGCACCCGCCGTACGCCGACAACCATCAACATTTCTGCCACAACCTTGGCTGTAATCGGCACACGAGGGGCAACTTTTCTATCCTGCCGGGCATAACCGTAATAGGGCAAAACAGCGGTAATTCTTCTGGCAGAGGCGCGGCGCAGTGCATCAACCATGATTACAAGCTCCATCAGGTGATCGTTTACCGGTGAACAGGTGGGTTGAATGATAAACACATCCGTGCCCCGCACATTTTCTCCAATTTCAATGAAGATCTCACCATCGCTGAATCTTCTTACTTCGACCATTGACAAGGAGATCTTGAGATAATCACAGATCTCTTTTGCCAGTTCCGGGTTGGCATTTCCAGAAAATACCTTGATAATGTTAGGCATGGTTTTTTCGCTTTGTTTTTTCTTTTATTACATCTGCCAATTCTTTATACTTCTTGCATTTAAGGCAGATTATTTTTCTGGCTGGGGCGGGAGGATTCGAACCTCCGAATGCAGGCACCAAAAACCTGTGTCTTACCGCTTGACGACGCCCCAATGTGCTCATTTCATTAAAGCCGCAAAAAATCTCCACTAAATCCGGCTCTTGTCTGCAGCATTTAGAACGATTCTTTTGAGACAATCAAAATTGCAACTATATATTTTTAGTGAAAGACAATCAAGGAATATACGGTCTGACAAGAAATACGTTATCACCATATTCTTTGACAAACTGCTCAAAACTTCGCTGAGCTTGTTCCTTTCCGGAAAATAAACCAAACACAGTCGGACCACTGCCGCTCATGAGGGCTGTAACAGCACCTGTCCTTTTCAATTCCTTCTTTATATCTCCTATCTCTGGAAAGCGGTTTATCGTAACGGCTTCGAGATCATTACCAAGTTCTTCAAATAATCCAGGGGGAACGATCTGAAAATTCATGTCCATTTTTCGGCCCCGCGCTAAGATATATGGATTGGAGGTGGATGTCAACGGGAAATTCTCATAAGCCCATTTCGTGGAAACCTCAAAGCCTGGATTCACCAGCAAAATCCAAGAATCGCTTATGGATTTTACCTTCTTGATACATTCGCCGATGCCGGTGGCGACTGCCCCGCTGCAATCCTGCAAAAAAAACGGAACATCCGCCCCCAGCTGCAGACCGACATCCATTAAACTTTCCAGATCAAGGCCAGCAGAAAAAAGCCTGTTCAATCCATAAAGTACTGCTGCAGCGTCACTGCTGCCTCCGCCTAACCCGGCAGCTACAGGTATCTTTTTCTCCAGGATAATTTGCACACCGGCCGCAATTCCTGTTGCAGAGAAAAACGCCAGGGCAGCCCTGCAAACAAGATTTTCCCGGTCTTCAGGCACAGGGCGGCCCTGACAGGACAGAGAAATAGAGTCTCTCTGCCTTGATAAATGCAGAATATCGAAAAGTGCAATCTTCTGCATCAGGCTCTCAATCTCATGATAACCGTCAGGACGCCGGTTCAGTATTTTCAGGAAAAGATTGATCTTGGCAGGAGCCTTCAGGGTAAGGCTTTGACTCTGGCTTGTTTGGGGGGTTTGTTTCACAAATTGTGGGCCCGCAGGTCGAACAGCTTGGCAAGGTGATGTACGGATCGCTTTTTAAGCAGGGCGGCAAATTTACTTTTTTTTGTCAGCCTGGGCAACATAACGCATCTTGAGGTCATAAAGAACATGCCGTAAAATATCCTGCTCTTCACCGTTAAGGTTGCCTTTGGTTTTATCCTCCAGCAGTTTCAATGTATCGATGGTGTGTTTGGCAAGAACCAGGTCTTGATTCTTCTCACCGGTGACAGGGTCACTGATTTCACCCAGGTGGAATAGAGCCGATGTATTAAGAGACATAATAAAGGCCGTTAAAGTAACTTCCGGCATAACACATTTGCCATCCTTTCTAACCTGGCCTTCAGGGCACGGTTTACATTCTTCGTTCTTCTCCATGCAGCTCTCCTCAATTTTGTTCAATTTCCAGCAACACGACCACACTTATATATCGGCATAATGGGGAAACACCAAAGCCATGGCATCATCAATATAATCAAGCTGCTGCACTGTTTTTAAAAGATCTTTACTGATCATATTGTCGGTATTGAGCAGGATAATATTGCGTCCATGCTCCTTCTCGCGACCAACGGTCATTCGTGAAATATTAACACCATTCATACCCAGGGTTGTACCAAGGGCACCTATTACTCCCGGGACATCCTTGTTGTATACAAAAAGCATGGGGCCGGTTGGAAGTGCCTCCAGACGGAAAGTATTCAACCGTACCAGCCTTGGTTCGTTTTTACCGAAAACTGTTCCGGCCAACATATTTTCCCCATCAGTTGTCTTTACCCGGATTGAAAGCAGACTTGTAAAATCATCGGAATGACCGGTTTTGGATTCAACGACCCGTATACCTCTTTCCTTGGCAATCAGAGGGGCATTGACATAGTTTACCGCATCCTGCAGAATCGGCGTGAACAAGCCTTTAAGAAATGCCACTGTGATGGGGCCTATTGTCAGATCTTCAAATTCACCGATGTATTCCAGATTGACTTCTTCCACGCCGCCCTTGGCAATCTGCATATGAAAAAAGCCCAGCATCTCTGCCAGGGTGAGATAGGGGCCGACCTTGGAAAGCACATCGCTGCTTACAGAAGGCACATTCACTGCATTGCTTACTACGCCGGTTCTGAGGTATTCACTTATCTGCTTGGCAATGGCAACCGCGACATTTTCCTGGGCCTCACTGGTTGAAGCGCCTAGATGTGGTGTACAGATAAAATTATCCAAACCAAGCAGGGGGCAATTTTCCTTGGTGGTCGGCTCAACTTCAAAAACATCCAGGGCCGCACCGGCGATTTCATCTGAAACCAAGGCTTCGTACAGGGCTTGTTCATCAACAACTCCACCGCGGGCACAATCGATGAACATGGCACTTTTTTTCATGCTCTTGAACTGTGGTTTTGTAATGAGATGCTTAGTGTCCTTGGTCATGGGCACATGTACAGAGATGAAATCTGCTTTCTTGCAAACCTCATCAATGCTGGTCAGTTCAACGCCGAGTTTCTTCACAAGTTCTTCAGGCATATGGGGATCATAGGCAATCACTTTCATTTTCAGGCCCTGAGCCCTTTCTGCCACAATACTGCCAATCCTTCCGATACCAATTATCCCCAGGGTCTTGCCGGTCAATTCACGGCCCATGAACTTCTTTTTCTCCCATTTGCCTTCCTTCATAGAGGTCGTGGCCTGGGGAATATTCCTGGCAAGTGATACCATCATGGCTATGGCATGTTCTGCGGCAGTGGTGGAATTACCGTCCGGAGCATTCATTACAACGATGCCATGCTTGCTGGCCACTGCCACATCAACATTGTCAAGCCCTATACCGGCCCGGCCCACAACTTTAAGGTTGGTGGCCGCCTCAATTATTTCCGCTGTCACCTTGGTGGCACTGCGTATAACCAAGCCTTCATATTCCGGAATTATTTTCTTGAGATCCTCAGGCGCCAAACCTGTTTTAATATCTACCTCAAGACCTGCATCCAGGAGGATCTGTGCTCCGACAGGAGCTAAATTATCACTGATAAGTATTTTCATTGCCTCTCCTTTATTCTCCCTGCAAAGCCCCGTCCATTTCAGCCGGGCGCTATCAGTATTTACTTTTATTTCAGGGGCCAAACCTGAAAATCAAAAATTAATCAATACTCTTTAGAAACTTTTATTGACAGAACTCGCCAAAGATTCAAAAAAGGTAAAAATCTTATTTAAACAAGTCAAGAAAAAGCTTTAAAAATGATTTTGGCAAATATTTCAAACAAATTATGCACCTTTACACTTTTTATTATTTTCTTTTCCATAACTCAGAATAAACTAATTCCTTTCCTGCTGTACACCTTAATCTGTGAGCCGTCGTATGTGCCACAGGTTCAAGGAAGAGTCGTCGTCTATGGTTTCCCGAACGGGCAATGACACGGGAAATGGGTGACAGCCGGCGGTTCCGAAGGGCTATTCCTTGCAAAACTTGAAGAAGGTAAAGATAAATATACACCGGCTTCGTTAAAATTCTTCATCACAAAGTATTGCGCCGATAATGACTTGACTGTAATGGGCCCCATTGATGACTGCAAGACTTTATACTCTTGTTTTAAGTTCAACTGTCTCCTCCGGGATTTCCTTAATACACGGGATTTGGTCTGTTTAACCAATTTTTCAGCCACGGATTCAGGGATATGCCTATTGATTCTCTTATTAAAAAGATTTATATACAGCAACCTTAAGAATTACACTCTTTATAAATTCCCGGCACCTATTGCCCGGGGAAATATACAACAGGAGAAAATAATGTCAGAAGTCAGGCTGCGATTTCCCCCGAGCCCTACCGGTTATCTCCATATAGGTGGTGCCAGGACCGCCATTTATAACTGGCTCTATGTAAAAAAACATAACGGCAAGCTCATTCTCAGAATTGAGGATACCGACGTTGAACGTTCAACAAAAGAATCGATTGACGGCATAATTGACGGCCTCAACTGGCTGGGAATAACCTGGGACGAGGGCCCCTACTTTCAGTCTGACTATATCCAGGAACACATTGCGGCAGCCCATTCATTGATCTCTACAGGTCATGCCTACAAATGTTTCTGCACGAAAGAAGAGCTTGACGCGAAGCGAGAAGCTGCTGTGACAGCCAAGGTGACCTATCAGTATGACCGTTCCTGCCTGAATCTGACTCCTGAAGAAATTGCCCGGAAAGAAACACAGAATATTCCCCATGTCATTCGCTTCAAGGTGCCTGAGGGTGATGGCTCGGTTGTATTTGAAGACAAGGTTTACGGTCACATAGAAAAATCCTATAAAGATATTGAGGACTTTGTCATCATCCGTTCAAACGGCACCCCCCTCTATTTACTGAGCAATGTAGTCGATGACATCCGTGATCGCATTACACATATTATTCGAGGCCAGGATGGTCTCGGCAATACTCCGCGGCAGGTCCTCATCTACGAAGCTTTAGGCGCTCCGGTACCAATCTTTGCCCACATGTCGCTCACCCTTGACCCTCAGAAAAGAAAAATATCCAAACGGTCTCACGGCGAGGTTGTAACGGTACAGTTCTATAAGGAAAACGGCTTTCTTCCCTGGGCTTTAGTAAATTTCCTGGTGCTTTTAGGCTGGTCACCGGCCAGTGACCAGGAAATTTTCACCCAGGAGGAACTGATTGACATCTATTCTCTGGAAGGTATGAATAAAGCAAATTCAATCTTCAACTATACCAAGGACGATCCCAAGTTTATCACTGACCCCAAGGCCCTTTCCATTAATGCCCATTACCTGCGCACCATGCCTATTGCAGACCTCATCCCCCTTGTCAAAGAGGAACTGATCGCGGCAAATCTCTGGGATGCCGGCTTTGATGGTGAAAAAAAAGAATGGTTCACAAACACTATTGATCTTATCCGCAGCAGATTCCATACCCTCAAGGATTTCTCAGGTCCCGGCAGGGCCTATTTCAGCGACACCTATACATGGGATCCAAAGCCGATGAGAAAGAACCTGGAAAAATTTGAACACATCCGGGAATGGCTTGGGCTTCTGGCAGACCGGTTCGAACAGTTAGCCGATTTCACCCGAGAGGAAGCCGAACGATCAACCCGCGAACTAGCTGATGAACTTGACATCAAGGCCGGTATCCTGATCAACGGCACCCGGACTGTGGTGACCGGCCAGGCAGCAGGTGCCGGGCTATTTGAAGTGCTTATGGCCATCGGCAAAGACCGGGTAATTGCACGACTTAAAAAATTCAGCCAGAAGGGTCAATCCTAAAACAGCGAATATGTCAATTCTCAGTTATATTCCAAAATTTGTTCCGCAAGTTGGGTATAATGTGCTATAATATCAAGGTTAAAGTCGCACTATTTAGCAGGGAATTCAAATGCACTGGATTTTCATAATTATTATCGTTGTTGCCGTTATTTATGTATTTGCTGCCATCAACATGCGCATGGCATGCAAGAATTTATACGGCTGAGGCAAAAAAAAATCCCGGTCCGGGATGCTCTGTTCTCTTTTTCCTTCAAAGCAAGATAAAAAGCCGACAAAATCCTAAAGCTGACCCGTAGCTCTCAGGATTGCTTCAGCTTCTTCCCTGAAGTCCTCCCGCACCATCAACCTGGCCCCTAAAGGCAGAGGTGTAAGGCGATGCGCCTGTTCGCCATGAAAATAGTAATCAATACCTGTATGATCCAGGCTGGACTTGATAAAGGCGATATCCCCTTCGGTAAAAACAGTGGCAAGATGAATATATCCTTGTTTTTCGGTCTCTTTCGGGAGACCCTCTACCAAGTTAACATCACAATCTTCGCACCTTAAAAAGCCTTCCCTGAATTCCGCCCGGCATGAAGGACAATACATGGACCACCTCATTTTGTGAAAATTACTTTTCTAAAAACTTTTCTTTTCTGCGCGCAGGGTTATAATATAGCTCATCCTAGTTTATTAGTATCATAGACGATTTGTAAAATTTTGTATCCCAAAAACAGGGAGGGCTTCCATGAAACGCTTAATTTTTACACTTTTACTTTTGTTGCTCTGGAACACTCAAGCTGCTGCTGCCATCATCGGAGAACCTGTCATGTATAAATCCGATGAATTTACCATGCAAGGATACCTGGCCTATGATGACAGCATTGCCGGGAAAAGACCGGGAATACTGGTGGTGCACGAATGGTGGGGCCATAACGAATATTCCCGCAAGAGAGCCAGGATGCTGGCGGAACTCGGCTATACAGCACTGGCTGTTGATATGTACGGGGACGGCAAACAGGCGGATCATCCCGATAACGCTGGGAAATTCGCAGCCGAAGTACGACAGAACATGCCGGCTGCAACTCAACGTTTTGAAGCCGCAATGCAGCTTCTGCAAAAACACCCGACGGTTGACCCGGAACATATTGCGGCAATCGGATACTGCTTTGGCGGAGGAGTCGTGCTCGAGATGGCGCGACAGGGACTTGATCTTGATGCAGTCGTCAGTTTTCACGGTTCTCTGGCAACGAGCAATCCTGCTTCACCTGGAGTGATCAAAGCCAGGATACTCGTGTGCGACGGTGCCGATGACAAAATGATTACCCCGGAGCAGATCCAGGCTTTTCTCAAGGAAATGAAAGCTGCCGACGCGGACTTAACTTTCATTTCTTACCCTGGTGCAAAACACAGCTTTACCAACCCCGGTGCTGACATCTATGCCGAAAAATTTAATATACCGGTCGGCTACAATGCAGAGGCTGACAAAAAATCCTGGCAGGATATGCAGAAATTCCTGAAGGATACCTTTGCGAAATAACTGTCACGCTTTGCGTCTTGTTTTTGCCTGGCATTTGGTCTACTATGCAGGCCGCTTTAACACCGGCGGCAGATGATATACTTCTGTCCTTGTCCTGTGTTCATGCAGCCGACTACTTGCCCCCCTTATATTGCAAGGCTTCCTGGAGTTTATACCCACGTGCGGGGCGCTGCTCGGTTGCATGTTATTGCTTCACCCCCAAAATTGGGTTTGAGGTCCCATTCTGTGCCGCTGAGCATCGCAGCTGTAGGCGGAATAAGACGCTGGACTTGTTTGAGTCCACCGCAGGTGGGCGAGTTTTCAGCGTCCCGGCAACAGCGAGAAGCGCAAGGGAGCCCGAAGGGCCGGTTCAGCGGGGTGCCCTTTTCTTGCTCCTTCTTTTGGGCAAGCAAAAGAAGGAGGTTTATAAGGAAGTTTATATAAATAAAGATACTTTCTAGTTATATGTTCATTTTGCTTGCCCAAAACGAACCAAAAGGGCAGCCGATCACTTGGTCAGCCTCTGGCTGACTGCCCTGCGCTGCTCGCCATGAACGGGCGACGTCGGAAAGTCGCTAGCGCTCCGCCGAGTCGCTTTTCCGTTCCTGGCTCTGCTGCTCGGCTGCGTGATATGGCAAAAACACCTTCCTGGCTTTTACAAAAAACCATTAAAGCCTTATGAGGTAAGTTAGCAAGAATATTAATTTCAAAATTCAAAATTAAATATTTTAAATGATCACCCTACTCGATTACGGCGCGGGAAATGTCCGCTCCGTCCGCAATGCCATCCGCAAACTGGGCTATACGGTCAAAGACGTTTCTTCGCCACAAGATATACTGCAGGCAGAAAAGCTGATCTTCCCCGGAGTGGGAAGTTTTGGCAATGCCATGCTGCGGTTGGCAGAAGACGGCTATCTTGCGCCGCTGATCCGGTATATCAGAGATGACAGACCTTTTCTCGGCATCTGCCTCGGCCTGCAGACCCTGTTTGAGGGCAGCGAGGAAGCGCTCGGAGTGGATGGCCTGGGCATTATCAAGGGAATTATCAAGCGTTTTGATGATACGTCCCTCTCAGTACCCCAGATAGGGTGGAACGGCATTATCATACGAAAACCATCTCCCCTCTTTTCAGGATACAACCAGGAAAAGCTTTATTTTGTCCACTCATACCGGGCAGTCCCAACCATAGAAAATAATGACTGGATCCTGACGACCACCAACTATGGCGCTGAGTTCATCAGCGGGGTGGCAAAGGGCCGGGTGGCAGCCTTCCAGTTCCATCCGGAAAAAAGTGGTGAGGCAGGGCTGAACATTTTAAAAAATTTCCTCTCAGGCCCCAGACTCTATGAATCCATGACAGGAGAACTGCTGCATTCCACTGATCGGACCAGGCTGGCCAAGCGCATCATTGCCTGTTTGGATGTCCGGACAAACGACAATGGCGACCTTGTTGTTACCAAGGGCGACCAGTATGATGTACGCGAAAAAGGCGAAGTCAGAAACCTGGGTAAGCCGGTGGAACTGGCCAGGAGATATTACGAGGCAGGGGCTGACGAGATAACCTTTCTTAATATTACCGGCTTTCGAGATTTTCCCATGAAAGACCAGCCCATGCTCGATGTCTTACGGAAAACCTCGGAAAATGTCTTTGTGCCTTTGACCATTGGCGGCGGCATCAGGGAGTATACCGACAGTGAAGGCAAATATTATTCTGCCCTCGATGTCGCATCAGAATATTTCCGTTCCGGAGCAGACAAGATATCCATCGGCAGTGATGCCGTATATATAGTCGAAGAATATTTACGCACAGGAAATATGACAGGAACCAGTTCTATTGAACAGATATCCCGCGTTTATGGGAACCAGGCGGTTGTAATTTCCATAGACCCACGCCGGGTTTATGTCCATGACCCGAATGCTACCGAGCACAACACCATTAAAACAATATTTCCTGGCTCCAATGGGGAAGAATATTGCTGGTATCAGTGCACCGTAAAAGGCGGCAGAGAAGGCCGTGATGTGGATGCAATGCAATTGGCTCAAGTATGTGAGAAGCTCGGTGCCGGAGAGATATTACTCAACTGCATAGACAAAGATGGTACGAATAGTGGTTTTGACATTGAACTTGTGAAACACATCAGCGAAAGCGTTTCCATCCCAGTAATTGCCTCCTCCGGTGCCGGAAAGGTCCAACACTTCAGTGAAGTCTTTGAAAAGACCGATGTGGAAGCAGCCCTGGCCGCGGGTATCTTCCACAGGGAGGAGGTGCCCATCGAGGCTGTTAAGGAACATATGAGGGAGCGAGGGATAGAGACGCGATAATAATAGTGATCATAAACTAAGGAGAATACTGTAATGCGCATCAAAATCTTACTTATAGTTGCCCTGCTGCTGACATCAGTCACCGCCTTGGCACAAAACTACAATATTCCCAATCTGACAGTCGATGAGGTAAAAAAACAGATCGATCAGCCGGGAAAGGTTCTGCTCGTTGACACACGGACAGAGGAAGAATACAGGCAGGCTCATATTCTGACTGCCGTCAATATTCCGCCGTCGCAATTCACCTCCATCGGCAAACATTTGCCGCAAGACAAAAGCCTGCCCATCATTTTTTACTGTCGGGGGTTCAGCTGAGGCTTATCCCTTTTAGCCGTAGTTGCGGCTCAAGCAGAGGGCTACACAGATGTATATACCTTTCGGGGCGGTTTTCCTGAATGGACCTCGCGCGGGTATCCCATTGAAGGTCCCTGAGAAAATAAGTGATAGGAATGGAGACTAGGTAGACACGAATAGTGACAGTATCAGTGCATATTGAAAACGGCCCTTCCCGGTAACCTTGGGAGGGGCTTTTTTTTTGCTTACATATCCACCATACATCTTGACACTATGGGAATGATTCACGAAAATTCGAAATGACAACTTCCGGAAGAAAAACAAAAAGCCGTCTGGCCAATCCAGCATTATGCGATTCAACAGAATATAATTTACTCACCTTTTGGCAGGAAATCGTGACTTATGCCTCAGTCAATATCTTTCCGGGTAAAGGCACCGGTTACCCGGCGCCCTCCCCACAGTCCCGGACGTGAAGATTTCCCTCATCCGGTTCCTCAGAAGACACAGGCTGTGCGCCCGTGAATTACCAAGCGGGTTTTACTCCGCTTGACGCATAACTTTGCTGCCCAGCTGACTCTCTCAGCTTGTTTTGCAATTCTCTGGAGTTTCGTTGATATGGTTGGTGATCCCTGAGTATCTCCCATAGTTCCTCCCAGAAAAGCGTTATGCCCGACTTCACCTTCCCTGCAGTGGGTCCCTTGGACGTCGGTTCCCCACCTTTCCGACCTGACAGTTTCCAGGTAAACGGTACTATGATCCGCTAAGACTGCCAAAAGCCCATCTCAGGTTCGTTCGCTGTTCGCTGTCCTCACCTGATACCGTGCATCCCCGTCTACTTTTGTGTTCCTTATCAGGCTCGCATGAGAGGCGCGGGATTCTCGTCTCATGCGCCGGGAGTTTTGTGTACGGATTCCCTAACCGTTACTTGTGCATGGAGACAATTGGCTCTCCCGAGTTCCCAAGCTACCCCATTAGATACATGCCCTGGTCTCAGACCCCGGTGGTGACCTGAACACAAGCCATATCGCGTTCAGGTCTACTGCCTTCCGGAACTCCCTAAGCCGTCGGCTTTACTTTTAAAGAGCAAAAGCTATCACAGAGACCACAACCATAACATTTTTCGGAGCTCAATAC
>Ga0102956_1000053_pt1 | contig 37278 bp, 36 predicted proteins | sample SalPonF2_A_D2_MG_FD_84515 | JGI IMG/M metagenome (GOLD analysis project Ga0102956, IMG submission 84515) | Salt pond soil microbial communities from South San Francisco under conditions of wetland restoration - Salt Pond MetaG SF2_A_D2_MG ...
CATCTTGTGCGAACGTTGCGGAAGAAACGCCATGAATGGCAGGCCCTCGAGGGCTGGGAAAGCATCGCAGTGCGGGTCGCATGGCTCGCGGCCGTCGCATTCTTCGTCGCGATTGTCGCCAATGTTTTTGGCTATGTACGCCTTGCAGAGATGCTTACCGAGGGCACCATTCGCAGCGCCTATCTTGGCATTGTCCTGCTGGTGGTTGCGTCCCTGCTGGGCGGCATTGTCGAACTGGGGCTGCGCACGCCTTTCGCTCAGCGCTCGCGCGCGATCCGGTCCCACCATGTCGCGATTCGCACTCGAGTCATGCGCGTGGCGCACTGGCTGATAGGGTTTGGCTGGGTCATCTATGTCCTGGGCCAGTTCGGATTGCGTGACTCGATCGTCGCAGCGACGGTCGAATTTCTGCGGCGTCCGATCCAGATCGGCACTATCGACACGTCGCCGCAAAACATACTGACATTCGTCCTGGCGCTCTGGGTCGCCGTGAAAATCTCGCAGCTGCTGCGCTTCGTGCTGGAGAACGAGGTTTATCCGCGCTCCAATCTGCAACGCGGCGCGGCACCGACCATCTCGCTGCTGGTCAACTATGCGATCGTCACACTGGGCTTTTTTTTCGCGGTCAGCGCCTCGGGCATTCAACTTAGCCAGTTCGCGATCGTCATCGGCGCGCTCAGTGTAGGTATCGGTTTCGGTCTGCAGAATGTAGTCAACAACTTTGTTTCCGGCCTGATACTGATTTTCGAACGCCCGGTGAAGGTCGGCGATACGGTCGAGGTCGGGGCGTTGATGGGAGTGGTCAGTCGAATCGGCATACGTGCGAGCGTGGTCCGCTCCTATGACGGCGCCGAGGTCATTGTGCCAAATGGCGATCTGATCTCGACCCGGGTCATCAACTGGACGCTGTCGGACCGCAGAAAGAGGATCAGGGTCCCGATCGGGGTCGCTTACGGTTCCGATCCCGAGCAGGTCCGCGAAACTCTGCTCAAGGTCGGCGCCGATCATCCGGACACGATCGACGATCCCGGACCGATTGCGTTGTTTATGGGTTTCGGCAACAGTTCGCTGGATTTCGAGCTCAGGGTCTGGACTGCGGAATTCGACTCCGGGTTGCGAATCCAGAGCGAGCTTGGCTCGAGCATCTACCGCGCGCTAGCCGAGGCCGGCATCGAAATTCCGTTCCCGCAACAGGATGTACATCTGCGCAGCGTTTCCGACGATGCCGGCCGCAGCCTCACAACACCCGTGCCTGCAAAACAGCCTGGGCCACCCGACCACGGCACCGAACGCGATATCGGCGAACCCAGTGCAGCCGGCGGCGCGGACGGCGGCGGCGATCGCTAGACGCCGCAGGTATCGTCGAGCGATTCCGCATGCAGTCGTAACCGCACATCGAGCCTGTCAGCCACGCGTAAAGCCCCGCCGAGCACGCTGAATGGCTCGAGCCCGAGGTCCGTTTGGCGCAACGCCATTGCCGCCGCCACGCTCAGCGAACAATCGCCGAGTTGCACGGTCGCCGGCGCCGACATGCGGGTCGTCGTGCCGCCCAGCGTAATCGCGAGCGCCAGCACGACCTCGGGAAGATCTCCTGTCACGTTTTCGACGCTGACCCGAAGAAAGGGGTAGTCAGTGGCATTCAGTACCCGAGGCCCGAGCATGTTCGCGCGGGTTCCCGCTATGTCTTCCGGGCTCGGCTCGGTATCGAACCCGGCCTCCTCTCTCCGCTCCGGGTCGTCGACGACGAATTCGGTCACCGCCACGAACAAATCGGCGCGTACGTCGCTGATTGACGGCGGTACCACTATCATCCCGCCAGGAGACAGGTGATGAACGACGTGATCGTGGCCGAATCGGGCCAGCGGTCCGTCACGATAGACGGTGATCAGCAGCTCCGAGCCTGTTTCACTGAAACGATAGACCCGGCCGGCACTTTCTTCGTAAGCGGCAAACGGAAAATCGGCCGGAAATCCCTCGGACAGGACATGCGTCGCCGGGGCAACGGGTCCGCCACAACCGGCACAGACAACGGCCAAAACGGCAAGTGCGGTTGCAAGCGGGACCCGCAACCGGCTGCTAAGGATCATTGGTGCACGGTCCGAGGCCGACGTCGAATTCCAGCCGCACCCGGTGGGCGATCACCGAATCGTCCCGCCACTCACCCTCACCGACGTCGAACCAGGTGCGGTCCAGTGTGGCGTCACCCCGCATGCGGGCAGCGCTTTCGTTGTCCTTCCATTCGAACGTTATCGAGACCGGGTGGCCGCGGCCCTTCAGTTCGAGTATCCCGTCAATGCGGAACCCGGACTCGACGGCGACAGCCCCGTCCAGGCCGGAAAACCGCGCACTCGGAAAATCCGCGTAATGGAACCAGTCGGGTTCAGCCAGCGCTTCGTCGCGAATCGTGTTGTCGCTAAACGCACTGGTTACGTCGACCTCGACCCGCAACCGCGCCGACCCGGGCAACAGCGGATCGAATTCCAATTCCACCTGGAAGCGGCGAAACAAACCGCGAAATTCCTCGTTTTCCCAAGCCCCGATAAACTCGAGAGAATTGCCCTGCCCGCTGCCACACCAGCGAGTTTGCTGCGCATACGCCCGGGGACCGACAGCCGTCAGCATCAGGAACGCGAATAGCGCCACCAGCGCATTCGGGTAACGCGTCACCGTCGCAGACCGCGCAACGGCAACATTTGCCAGAGAACCGAATCACGAAGTACGAATTGGTGGCGCAATGCGGCGAGGATGTGTATCGCGAGGAGTGTCAGCAGGGTCCACAGAAAACCCGCATGCAACGACCGGGCTATCTGTTCGAGCTCGGGACTGGCCGCGGCGATGTCAGGCACCGGCACCAACCAGAACCATTTGAAGGGCACGTCGGACGCCGAATTGACGAGCCAGCCCGACACCGGCAACGCAAACATGCAGACGTAGAGCAACCCATGCGATACCCGGGCGGCGCGGCGCTCCCACGGCCGGCCCGGCCGGTTCCCGGGCGGCGCCGAAGCGCGCAGTCGAACAACGGTCCGCAGCACGGCGAGTGCGAGCACCAGCAGGCCGAACGACTTGTGCCAGCCAAACATACGGTATTGCGCCAGCGACCGCGGCATATCGTTGGCGATCCACCCCAGTGACATTGTTACCAGTATTGCCAGCACCATTAACCAGTGCATTACGATCAGTGCAGTGCTCCACCTGGGAATAACGGTTTGGCGGGACACCACGGTGCTGGTCGCTTGCGGACTCATGACGTCACGATGCTAGCGCCAGCCGCCACGCATCGCCAACACCTGGTCATGCAGCGCCTCGCGATCGACCCGCTCAGGCGCAATCGGCGGCGCCGCACAAAGGCCGATTTTCGACCATAGACGGCGCGGCAGCTTGAGCACCGCATCCTCGTCCTTGCGGCTGAAGAAACTCCCCCAAAGACCCTGCAGCGCCAACGGTATCACCGGTACCGGCGTACGCTCGATGATTCGCTCGATGCCGGCTTTGAATTCGTTGATTTCACCGGTGGTCGTCAACTTTCCCTCCGGGAAAATCGCCACCAGCTGGCCATCCTCGAGTTCCTCCGCAATCCGTTCGTAAGCGGCGGCCAGTATCTCGGGGTCTTCGTGCATTGGTGCGATGGGGATAGTCTTGGCATGCCTGAAGACAAAATTGAGAACCGGTATCCGAAAGATCTTGTGGGTCATTACGAACCGGGTCGGACGCGGCGAATTCCCCATAATCACCAACGGGTCCATATAGCTCACATGATTGCACACCAGAACAGCGGCGCCGGTCTCCGGGATATGGTGGAGGCTCTGTTTCTTCACCCGATACATCGTGTGCACAAGAATCCACACGATGAATCGCATCACGAATTCGGGGATGACGAAGAAGATGTAGATCGTGATCGCGGCGTTCATCAACGCAATGACGACAAACAACTGGGCGACATTCAGACCGGCGCTCAGCGCCAGCAGGGCCAGGATCGAGCCTGCGGCCATGAAAATGCCGTTGTAGAGATTGTTGGCCGCGAAGATCCGGCCGCGCTCGGACGGGGTGACGCGCTGCTGAACGAGCGCATAGAGCGGAACCACAAACAAGCCGCCGGACACGCCGGTCAGGCCCATGAACGTGAGAACCCGGCCCATGTCGGTCCAGTCCGCCCCGCGGCCAGGTGCCGCCGCGTCCGGCCCGCCCAGCACCATCCATAGCGGGAATACCGTGAGACCCAAAGCGCCGAGAGGCACGAGACCGAGTTCGACGGTACGGCCCGACAGGCGCTCGCAGAACAGCGCCCCCATCGCAACGCCAACGGCGAACACGCCGAGGACCCACCGCAACTGACTGGTGCCGCCACCAAGTATCGTGCGGACGTATTCCGGAAGTTCGGTGATAAAGACCAGTCCAAACAACCAGAACCAGGAAATACAGAGAATCGAAAGGAAAATGGTGCGCTGCTGCGTTGCCATCCGCAATGTGTCGAGCCCGGCGCTCAACGGATTGAGATTCAGCTTCAGATCCGGTGCGAGAGACTCCGCCCGGGGGATGGCAAGACTGGCAAGAAACCCAAATACCGCGAGTAGCAGCAGCATTGCGGTAAGGACCGTCATCGAATGTCCGGCAACCGGTGCAATCGAGATCCCCAGCACACTGCCAAACATAATGGCGATGAGCGTACCGGCGACGACCAGTCCGTTGCCGCCAATCAGATCCCGCTCACCGAGCAACTGCGGCAAAATCGCGTACTTGACCGGGCCGAACAGCGCCGATTGCATACCCATCAATAGCAGCGCCGTCAGTTCGAGCCCGAACCCGTGGATGGACAGAGCCGTCACTGCGACGAAGACGATCAGAATTTCGATCGCCTTTACGATGCGGATGAATTGCGCTTTTTCGAATTTATCGGTCAGTTGTCCGACGATGCCGGAGATCAGCAGGAAAGGCAGTACGAAAACCAGCGACAGAAGCAGCGGGCGCTGGCCGACCGCGGGCGCTGTCGCAGCCACGGCCCAGGCTGCCAGTAATGCATTGCGAAACAGATTGTCGTTACTGGCGCCAAGAAATTGGGTCGCGAAAAACGCGCCAAAACGCCGGCCTTTCAGCAGGTCGAACTGACTGAATCGCTGCATGCGGTGTCCCCTGACCCGGTCAAGTCGGGGATTGTGTCACGGTTTGGCTAGAATTGGCGGGGATTTGAAGCAAGAAACCTGCGAACGCCGCCGGGCTCGCAGGCGCCGTGCAAGCGGTTCGGGATTTCTCCTGCGAGGCTAGTTTGCGTGGCGCAGATCGTTGTTTTCACCCAGCGCGCGGGCGAACATCTGCATCGTATCCTCCTCTTCCCGGACCAGCATCTGAACCGCAGTACGGCCATAAAGCGAGAAAAGGTTCAGTTGCGGATTACTGCGCTGCGACCTCGCCTCCGCGGTCATTTTCAAAGCATCGACCTGTTCGCCGCCAACCAGCAGAGAGACGTAAACGACCTGGGCCACCTGCTCTTCCGGAGTGCCGATCCCGGCAAGCCGCATCATCTCCTCGGCAACACCGAACGCAAACAGCGTCAGCTTGAGCGGCCGCGTATCCGCAGTCTCCGGACCCGCCTGTGGCGCAAGCCGCGTCTGGCCGGCGACAAAGAAACTCACCGCGCGAGCCAGCCGGTCCGCCTGTTCGAGGTCGGACCAGACCGAGTCTGCGGGAAGAGCGCAAGTTTCGCGATCTTCGTCGAAATATAGACTATCTTCGCTGATTTGCATTAATTTCCCCATTAAGTAATAAGATCGCTTAGCCTGCCGGCCACCAGATAGACATCAGCACGACACCGATGAAGACCACCACGGCGGTCTCGGCGACCACGAAGATGCTGAAGCCGAAGCTCAGGTCGCGGCGTCGGTCGGACCAAGCCAGCTGGTAGGCAAGAAAACCCGGAAACGTCGGGACAAAAAACGCGAGGCCCCAGAGCAGCCGTTTCATCGGCGTCAGAGCGTGGTTGCGCACAACTTCACGGCCGAAAACCAGTGCCGCGGAAAGAAACAGAATCAGATTCAGGCCAAAACGCCCGCCCAGCTGGATCAAATCCGTCGCAATCATCAGTCAGTCCCTGTTTCGGTTGCTCCAAAAGAGAGCCGGAATGATAGGGATCGGACGCACCGAACATTGGTCAGGAACGGTCATCGGTTGCGCAATACACCGCAACCGCGCGGGGAATTCAGGATTGCAGCCGGTCGAGCCGCAACCGGTGGCGGTCGTCGCTAAGCCTGCGCGAGGCCCCGAACAGCGCCAGCAGAACGCCAATGGCGGTCCCGCCGGCGATCAGAAACATGATCACCATTTGGTATTTTACGGCCTGCCCCGGCTCGACCCCGGCAAGGATCTGCCCGGTCATCATGCCAGGCAAAAACACGACGCCTGCGGCAGCCATCGAATTGATGATCGGGATCATTCCGGCGCGAGCCGCCGGCCGGCGCAGCGGCGCCAGAGCCTCGTCGCGCTCGTAACCCAGCGCCAGCATTGCCTCTACACCGCGGCGGCCCTGCCTGGCCTGGGTCAGAAACTGATTGAGCGCGATGGCGACGCCAGTCATGCAATTTCCCAGCACCATGCCAAGAATCGGCACGGCAAAACGCGGCTGGAACCACGGATCGGGCTGAAACACCGCGCCGAGCGCCAGCACGGTGACACTGATGCCGGCAAATCCCATCGCGAGCGCGCCGATTCCGAAGCCCCAGCCGCCAGCCAGTCTTTGCTCCTGGCGGGCCATCGCTTCATAGCCGGCGAAACCAACCATCACCAGCGCCGCGATCAGCGTCAGCCATGGTGATACCGACTCGAATAACCAGCGCAACACGAGCCCGACGAGCGCCAGCTGTACGACCATTCGCACAGCTGCGACGAGCAGCGAACGGCCGAGCCCGAGCGCGAGCGCAACCGATATCGCCCCGTTTATCAACAACAACGTCGCCGCGATCAGTACATCTCCTAAATCGAGAACGACGTAGTTCATTGCTCCACCCTGCTGACAATACCGCCGGGAGCCACAACCAGACGGGTCCGGGCACGCTCATCGAGACGGCCATGATGGTGAGCGGCCACGATAATTGCGCCACCATCGCCAAGCAGCCGGTCGAAAAGCCTCTCCACGCGCTGCCGGCTATCTTCATCCAGGCCCGAGGTCGGTTCGTCCAGCAACAGCACACGGGGCGAACGCGCCAGTGCCCGGATCAGCCCGATCCGCTGGGTTTCCCCGGTAGAGAGCCGGTCGACCGGCCACCCCAGCGCATTGCCCTCGAGCCCTGCGTCCTCGAGCAGTCGGGTGGCATCGTCGAACTGGTCGGGCTCGAAGTGGTCGCGCACGCTTGCGCCCCACCACGCGGGCGTCGCCGCGACATAGGCCACCTGCTTGCGCCAGAGCGGCGCCGCGATATCCGCCCGACCGGCGCCATCGAGGAAAACTTCGCCCGCTGCCGGATCGAGATCGGCAATGGCGCGCAACAACTGTGTTTTGCCTGCACCGGACGGACCCGTCACCACCACCACTGCTCCCGCATCAACCGAGAAATCACAGCAATGCAGACGCTGATGACGCAGCCCCCGGACCTCGAGCAGCCTCATGACCGCCACTGTGAGAGGCAACGCCGCGCCGACCGTAGCGCGAAGCCCGCCGCGGATGCAGCGGCAAAGGCGTTTCTCAGACCAGCCACAAACCTATACCGGCTGCCGCCACCAAAAATCCCAGAACCGGGAGCAACAGGCGCCACAGTGCCCGGCTTCCGGTGGCCATCACGATTCCACCCTTGAACAGCGTATTCACCATTGCGGCAAGTACGATGGCACGCGTCGCCACGTCGTCACTCAAGCCTGTCTCGCCGCGGCTCATTTGCGCCATCGACAGGGTCACCGCATCGACGTCCGTGGTGCCGCCAACCAGCGCCGAGACATATATACCCGTTTCGCCGAGCCACAACTGGGCGGCCCGGCTGATAATCAGAATGACCGCAAAAAGCAGCCCGAATCGCAGTGCGGGGCCAAGCTCGAAAGGGTTCGAAATTTCCGTCGCGTCCTTATCGCCGCGTCCGGCCCGCCGGTACAACCACACACAACCGGCCACGCCCACAGCGGCCGCGGACAACATCGGAAGCCAAAGCCCGGAAAGCAGCGCGCGGTTCACCACCGCAACCTCGAACAGGATGCGCAGGAACATCATGCTCCATGCAATCAACAATGCCAGGCCGATCGCGGGCGCTAGCTCAGCCCGGGAATGGCTGCGCCGTGCCAGGCTGAAAGACACGGCCGTACTCGATACGAGCCCACCCATTACCCCGGTAAGACCGAGACCGCGGCGCGGACCCGCCAGTTTCACCAGCACATAGCCGAAAAAGCCGATACCGGAAATCAGCACCACCATCAGCCATACCTGGTAGGGACGAATGACGTCGAGAGGCGGCGGCCCCAGCGGCTCGTTGGGCAACACCGGCAACACGATCGCCGTGATGATCGCAAACTTGAGCGTAGCAAATTCGTCTTCGCGGGTGATATGGCTGACAAATCGCCGCAACTCGAGCTTGGCCGTAAGCAAAACCGCGCATGCGATGCCCAGGGCCACCGCGATCTGCAGGTGGCCGTAAAAGCACAATGCACCGATGAAAACGCAGAGCAGCGCCGCTGCCTCCGTTGTCATACCGACGTCTCCGTGCCTGGACCGTGCGGCGTATGCGGCGACCACGAGCAGACCAATCAGCGCACAGCCGGCGACCAGAACACCAGGGCTACCGGAAAGGTCGGCAACCCATGCCGCCGCACAACCGGTCAACGCAAACAATGGAAATGTTCGTACCCCCGCGAACAACGATGAGTGCTTGTGCTCACTGAAAGCAGAATGCTCACGCTGGATGCCAACCAGCAAACCGATGGCCAAAGCCGTCGCGAATCGGTACAACAGGGTCTTGGTTTCGAGATCCAGCATCGACGATTCCCGGACAGCCTCACAACCGACTCACATGCGAACGATCATACTATGCTCTTGCGCGCGATGAACCACGCAAAACGCGTGCTTCCCGACTACGATGGAGGCAGTCTGCTCAACCTGACGAGCAGCCTGGTCGCAGCCCGGGGCGGCACCGCACCGCATCCGCTGCTGCGCGATCTCGACAGTGAGCGTATCGGACGCTGCCGCAACATCGTGTTGCTGTTACTGGACGGCCTAGGTCACGAGTTCCTTCGCAACCACGGCGCGGACGGCATTCTTGCCAGCCATGCCCGCGGCCATATGACTTCGGTATTTCCGTCCACAACGACGACAGCGATCACGACGCTGCTGACCGGGCTGTCCCCGCGTGAGCACGCGCTTACCGGGTGGTTCAGCTACTGGAAAAGCCTCGATGATGTCATCGCGGTCCTGCCGTTCCAGCGCCGCCGAGGACGCAAGAGCCTGAGCCAGGACATTGCCGATCCGGCGGCCTTTTATGACCATCCAACCCTGTTCGACAGACTGGAAACGGAAAGCCATATCGTCATTCCCGCAAACCTCGCATACAGCCCTTACAATGCCAGTCACTCCGGCGCGGCGACCATCCATCCGTTTGCCGGCTACCCGGAGCTGTTCAAGCACCTTGCCCGGCTGCTTCGCGAACCGGAGCAAAAGTACATCTATGCCTACTGGCCGGGCATCGATCACCTGGCCCACGAGCACGGCACCAGCAGTGCCAAGGTCAAATCACATTTCCATGCCATCGACCGCGCCTGCGCCGACCTGATCGCAGCGGCAAAAGGCAGCGATACCACGCTGATCGTCACTGGCGACCACGGCCTTATCGACGTATCGCCACAGAATCACACTGACCTCGGCAGGCTGCCGGAACTGCAGGAACACCTGGCTCAGCCACTCTGCGGCGAGCGGCGGGTTGCCTATTGTCATTTGCGCGAAGCCGGTAGCGACGCTTTTGTCAGCGCCGCCGGAGACATTCTCGGCGAGCGCTTTCTGCCGCGGTCGAGCCGCGAACTCGTCGAGGAAGGGTGGTTCGGCCCCGGCGTGTCGCATCCGGAACTGTTATCGCGCATCGGCGACGTTACATTGCTGGCCCAGGACGATGCCAGCATCAAGGACTGGCTCCCCGGCGAGCGCCGTTACTGGCACATTGGCAGCCATGGCGGGACCAGCGCGGAGGAGATGTACATTCCCCTGATCGTCGTCGACCTCTAGAAAATCTAGCTTGTCGCCTGGACGAGCGGATATGTGATGAACAGGTTGTCCTGAGCCCATGCGCGAATGGCGTCGAGGATACGGCGAATCGCCTGATGCTCAAAAAATTTTTCCAACACTGCCCCCGGGAGCAGGAACGCGAAACGCCATCATGGTTGGCCCGGTAAAGCGGCAACGGTCGATGGTTACGGCTGCAACCGCGGCGAATCCGTGCCCGGCCGGCGGACGAAACCGGCGCCATGACTAATTATTTTCCGACACGCTTCGCGCTGGCGCTGACAGTATGTTGCGTGATCCTCAGCAGCGGCTGTGCCAGTATGAACAATCGACCTCTTGCCACCGTCGACTATGTCGACATCGATCGCTTCATGGGCGACTGGTTTGTAATCGCCCACATCCCCGCGCGACTCGAACGCAATGCTCACAACGCGATCGAGTCGTACCGGCTCGCAGCGGACGGCAGCATAGAGACGACTTACACGTTCGCGACGGCCAGCGTGGACGGCGAAAAGCGCAGCTATCACCCGCGCGGTTTCATCCACGATCGCAAGTCGAATGCCGAGTGGCGAATGCAGTTCGTATGGCCATTCAAAGCGGAGTACCTGATTGTCTACCTCGACGACGACTACACGCTAACGATGGTAGGCCGAAGCAAACGCGACTATCTTTGGATCATGTCACGTCAGCCAAAGATCCCCGAGGCGACCCTGCAGGACCTGATCAGCCGGGCCGAGGCAATGGGCTATGACCCGGATCGCATCCGCACGGTACCGCAGAGTTGGCCCTAGACTTCTCCTGGGTCATCGTTTTCCACGGACGCGATTACGAAATCTGCAGGGAACGTGCGCTCGTGCTGCGAGCGGTGGGAATCCCGTGTCAGCTCGATTTTCACGACGGCTACCACCGCGTTACGGTAGCCGAGCCCGATGTGGGGCGGGCACGCGCCGAACTCGCGGCCTACGAACTCGAGGCGGCCCAGCCGCCACCCGAGGTACTGCCGGTCATTCCGCCCCGTCCCGGCGCGGTGGCAGGCACGATCGGCTATATCGTGACTTTGCTCGCCGTTGCCGGATTGCAGACCAACACCGCTTTCAGCATCGACTGGCTCAGTGCCGGGCGCATGCAGTCCGGACTGGTCCTGGGTGGCGAGTGGTGGCGCACGGTTACCGCGCTCACCCTGCATGCCAATATCGCGCATTTGTTTGGCAACCTGCTGATGGGCTCGGTCATCGGGTTTTTCGCGGTACGTTTACTGGGGCCCGGCCTCGCATGGACCACCATTGTCGTTGCCGGCGCTGCAGGCAACGCGATGAATGCCTGGATACAGGGACCGGCTCACAATTCGATCGGAGCTTCGACGGCAGTGTTCGCCGCCCTTGGCCTGGTGTCGGTGTATAGCTGGACCCGGCGTCGCCATCTCCGGGATTGGGCCAAACGTACCGCGCCTCTGGTCGGAGGTGCGCTATTGCTCGCTTACACCGGCAGCGGCGGCGAGCGCACCGATATCGTTGCCCACCTTACCGGATTCATCGCCGGATCCGGATTCGGCTACCTGTTTGCCCGCCTTGAGTCGCTGGATTCGTTGCAAAATGATAGCGGGGGCACCATTCTCGCAGTAACAGCCGCGTTACTGGTACCGGTTTGCTGGCTGGCGGCCATCGCCATCCCGGCCTGATTTCGAAACGCCACGAATATACGCTTTATAATTGGCTGCCCCCGACGCCACGTGGCGGGGGAAAACCCGGCGCACAGCACAGGACCCAGACGATCTGCCATGAGAGCCGCGTTGCCGATCCTTACTGCCTTGCTATGCCTTTCGCACGGCATCCTCGCCGCCGATGCCGTCGACATGGCCGACAAGACCCTCGTCGGCTGGCTCGAGCATGTCGTGGTATCCGAAGCGGGCCTGATTCTGGAGGCGAAGCTGGATACCGGCGCCGACACGTCATCGCTGCATGCCGAGAACATTCACCGGTTTCGCCGCGACGGCAAACGCATGGTCCGGTTCGATGTGCTCGACACGGAAACCGGAAAAATGGTCCAGCTCGAACGGCCGCTGGCGCGCATTGCACGGATCCGCGAACATCGTGGCGATCACCAAAGCCGGCCGGTCGTGACGATGTGGGTTTGCGTGGGCACGATGAAGAAACGCATCGAGGTCAATCTGGTCGACCGCAGTGCGTTCAACTATCCGTTTCTGCTCGGACGCAGTGCGATGGAAGGACACGTCATAATCGATCCATCCAGGAGTTTCACCACGATGGCGCGCTGTGACTTGCAGGATATGGATCAATGAACCGACGCCACCTGTATGCGCTCAGCGCGTTGCTGATCGCGAGCGGTCTCTCGGTGGCCATTTACAAGCACCGGGTTCTTGGCTATCCGCTATTGCCGGAAGAATCGGCATCTCTATGGTCGATCGAGGGACACCTGACATTCGAACGGCATACGGTCGGTCCGGTAAAGGCGCGTTTGAAACTGCCGCATGATCCGCCGGGGTTCCGCATCCTGCGCGAGGACTTCGTCTCCCGCGGCTATGGCCTGACCACGGAGATCGTGGATGACGAGAGAATCGCGATGTGGGCAGTGCGCCGGGCCAACGGCCAGCAAAGCCTCTACTACCGTGCGACGGTTTATCGCGACCGCGCTGCCGGCGAACTCCCGGCGCAACCGCCGTTTCCCGAGGCGCTGGAACTGGAACCGCCGTTCAACGAAGCACTGGCGGCACTGCTCGACACGGTCCGCGCCGAGTCCGCCGATGTCGCCACCTTCGTCAGCGCATTACTGAAACGGCTGTCGCTTCCCGCGGCGGACACCAACGCTCAGTTGCTGAGCACCCTCGCCACCGATGATTTCGAACGGGCGCAACTCGCCGTGACGCTGCTAACAGGCGCGCGGATTCCGGCGCGTGTCGTCCAGGTCGTGCAATTGCTCAATTCCCCGCACACGGTGGATGCGCGGCCATGGCTGGCCATCCACAACGGCAACGAATGGTTGTTTTTCGATCCGGTCAGCGGCGCCTCCGGGCTGGAATCGAACCTGCTGCTGTGGAGCTGGGACAGCGCGCCGCTGTACGAAGTCGACGGCGGTATCGGCGAAAAACTGGAAATTGCCGTGTCCGCCCGAACCGAGGACGCCTTGTCGCTGGCGGAAAGACGAGCCACGGCGCGCGACTCGGCGGCGGTCCAGTATTCGCTGTTCCAGCTTCCCATCCCTACCCAGGCCGTCTACGAAGTTCTGCTGATGATCCCGATTGGCGCGATCGTGATCGTGTTCATGCGCAACTTTGTCGGTGTCAAAACTTTCGGGACCTTCCTGCCAGTGCTCGTTGCGCTGGCATTTCGCGAGTCGCGCCTGATATCCGGCGTATTGCTGTTTGCGCTGCTCGTATCGGCCGGGCTCGCGGTGCGCTTCTATCTCGAGAGACTGCGGTTGCTGCTTGTGCCGCGGCTGGCGGCCATCCTTACTGTCGTCGTGCTGCTGATGTTGTTTTTCAGCCTGTTGTTTCACCGTCTCGGCATCGATACCGGTTTGTCCGTGGCGCTGTTCCCGATGGTTATCATGACGATGGTCATCGAGAGGATGTCGATCGTCTGGGATGAGCGCGGCCCGATGGAGGCGATCAAGGGCGGGCTCGGTACGCTGGTGGTGGCAATGCTGGCCTACGTCGTGATGGGCATAGATGTGCTCGAACACCTGGTATTCGTGTTTCCCGAATTGTTGCTGCCACTGCTCGCCGGGTTCCTGCTCGCAGGCCGCTACACCGGATACCGGTTGTCGGAGCTGGCGCGGTTCCGCGCACTTGGCGGGCCGGCCAAATAATGCTTACTGCGATTGGCAGGGCGGGCGTACTCGGTATCAACCGGCGCAATGGCGACTTTGTCATGCGTTACAACAAACGCAGCCTGTACCCACTGGTCGACGACAAACTTATCACCAAGAAACTGGCGCAGGAAAACGGCATACCTGTGCCGCAATTGTTTGGATCGCTCGATACTCCGCGCGACATACCGTCACTCAACGATCTCGTCGCGCAGCAGCAGTCGTTTGTCGTTAAACCGTCGCACGGCAGCGGCGGAGACGGCATCGTTGTAATCGACTCCCACCGCGGGCGGCGTTTCTGGACTTGCGGCGGAAGCGTTCTGCTGTGGGCAGAGCTGGCCCACCACTTGGAAAATACGCTCGGGGGGCAATACAGCCTCGGTGGCCATCCCGACAGGGTTATGGTCGAGTACCGCGTCAAATTCGACCCGATGTTCAATCCTGTCAGCTACCTCGGCGTACCGGATATTCGGATCATCGTTTTCCTGGGATTCCCGGTGATGGCGATGCTGCGCCTGCCGACGCGCCGCTCCGGCGGCAAGGCTAATCTGCACCAGGGTGCAGTCGGTGCCGGTATCGATATTGCTTACGGCAAGACGGTGCATGGCGTTATCGGCAATAACAGCACTGATGAACACCCGGATACCGGCGCGGCAATCGGCGGACTGGAGGTACCTTACTGGCAACAGATGTTGTCGATCGCAGCGCGGTGCTACGAGATGACGGGCCTGGGGTATCTCGGCGTAGACCTGGTACTCGATGAACATCTCGGTCCGTTGATGCTCGAACTCAACGCGCGACCGGGGCTGAATATCCAGATCGCCAACGCCGCCGGCTTGCTGCCGCGGCTCGAATACGTTCAGCAACACGCCGAACCGGCGTTGCTACCCGAGGACCGGGTAGCATGGATACAGTCACTCGTGAACGACCGTACCGCTGGCTGGCAGTCGGGCTGATCCGACGCGAAGCAGGTAACCCTGACATGGCACACAACTGTCCCGACCTGATCACAATGATGAAGCAACTGATCGAGACTGCATCGATCAGCAGCGTTCAGCCCGCGCTGGATATGTCGAACCTGCCGGTGATCGAGTTGCTTGCCGGGTGGCTCGAGGATCTCGGGTTTGCGGTCGAGGTGCCGGCGGTGCCCGGCGAACCCGGCAAGGCAAATCTTATTGCCCGGATCGGCGCCGGCAATGGTGGACTTGTATTGGCCGGGCATACCGACACGGTGCCGTGCGACGAACATCTGTGGAGCCATGACCCGTTTCAGCTGACCGAAGCCGACGGCAGGCTCTACGGGCTGGGCACCGCGGACATGAAAGCCTTCCTCGCACTCGCGCTCGAGGCAGCCAGGCACGAAACTGCAAAAACGCTGACCGCGCCGCTCACTATCCTGGCGACCGCCGATGAAGAGAGTTCTATGACCGGGGCCAAGGCTCTGGTCGCTCAAGGCAAGTCCCTGGGCCAGCATGCGATCATCGGCGAGCCGACCGGGCTCAAGCCGGTGCGGATGCACAAGGGCATCATGATGGACGCGATTGCGATCCATGGCCGATCCGGACATTCCAGTGACCCGTCTCTCGGCGCGAACGCGATGGAGGCCGCACACGCCGTGATTGGCGAGCTGATGAAATGGCGCGGAGAAATTCGGGCACGCGAGAGTAACGCGGCTTTCGCCGTACCCTACGCAACCCTCAACCTCGGCCATATCCACGGCGGCGATAATCCCAATCGCATCTGTGGCGACTGCGAAATTCACATTGATCTCAGGCCGCTGCCGGGCATGGATACGGAGGCATTGCGCGAAGAACTGCGGGCCCGGGTCCGGCGGGTGCTGGAGAACACCGCGTTCGAACTGGAGTTCCGGGTACTCTTCGACGGCATACCGGCACTCGAGACGGCTGCGGATGCTGCCATCGTCAGTGCGGCCGAGACGCTCACCGGACAGGGCAGTTCAGCGGTTGCGTTCGGCACGGAGGGCCCCTATTTCAAGAAACTCGGCACCGACACCATCATTCTCGGCCCGGGCGATATCGAACAGGCACACCAGCCAGACGAGTACCTGGCACTGGATACGATCCAGCCGACACTGCAGATACTCGAGGGCATGATCCAGCGGTTCTGCCACAACGACCAAACACGGCGCTAGCCAACCGGGCAGACGTCCGTTGCAGGGAAGCAAATTCGTGCAATCACCCGACCAGACCACGGCAGACACCGATGAAACCGCGAGACAGGACGGCGCGCTGGCACGGCTGGCCAGGCTGCTGGCCGATTCTGATCGTACGGTAGTTCTCAGTGGCGCCGGTTGCAGCACCGCGAGCGGTATTCCGGACTACCGCGACAGCGCCGGTCAATGGAAGCGGCCGCAACCGGTTCAATATCAGGATTTTGTCCGTGACCCGGCAACTCGACAGCGCTACTGGGCCCGCAGCTTCGTTGGCTGGGAGCGCATCCGGTCAGCGGCGCCAAACCGTGCACACGAAGCGCTTGCCGCTCTCGAGGCGCGGGGCAAAATCGCGCACCTGGTCACCCAGAACGTCGACGGTCTGCACCAACGTGCCGGGAGCAGGCAGGTTACCGACCTGCACGGGCGACTCGATAACGTCGATTGCCTCGAGTGCGGCGCAAGCTGCGACCGGACCATGTTCCAGAACCGGCTGCGCGCGGAGAATCCCGGTTGGCGGCCGAAGGCGGCCGCTCCAGCCCCTGACGGCGACGCCGACCTGGACCCGGAAAGCTGCGCGGCGTTCAATGTCCCGACCTGCGATAAATGCTCGGGGACGGTAAAACCATCGGTCGTGTTCTTTGGCGAATCCGTACCGCGTGAGCGGGTTGAGCGGGCGTGGGCCGAGGTGAATCAAGCGGATCTTCTGCTTGTCGCGGGCTCATCGCTGATGGTGTTTTCAGGATTTCGCTTTGCCCGTGGCGCGGCGCAAAGAGGCGTTCCGGTCGCGGCGATAAATCTTGGCCGGACCCGGGCGGACGACATGCTGACGGTCAAGGTCGAAGCCGACTGTGGACTCGCTCTCGACAGACTGCGGCTTCGTCTCGACGCATGAACACTCATCCACCCATGGCCAAAGAGACCGCGACAGATGCGCCCGCCGACGCTGCGGTAGCCGCGCTTCCAACGCAGGCAGCGGCGATCATGGACGGCATATCGGCGCTGGCGGCCAAATTGCCGTTCCCGGTTACGGTCGCCTGCGCGATCAGACCACTGAGTCTGAATTCACTGAGTCAGATCGAACACGCGTATCTGCGTGATCTGGGAAGCGGGCCACGGCGCAAGCAATGGCGATTGGGCCGCGCTGCGCTGGCCCGGCTTTTTGCCGCGAACCGCCCTCCACCCGGCAGTGCCGGTACGCCGCAGCAGGCACAGTGGTCGCTCTGTCATACCGACGATCTGGCCATTGCGGTGGCGACCACGGAGCGGGATTTGGCAATCGGAGTCGATATCGAAGCGCCTCCCGGGCCCAGCGAACGCAGCCGGAGGCTTTTTCTAAGCGATCGGGAACAGCGCTGGCTGGGAATGTTGTCCGCGTCCACCCGGCAATCCGCCACCAACCGTTTGTGGGCGCTCAAGGAAGCCGCCTACAAGTCAGTCTCGGTACCGCAGACGGTGGTCCTGAAGGATTTCCGGCTCAGGACCGCCTGCCTCGAACATGGGGTCGCCGACTGCGCAGCCGCCCCCGGAGCAAGCTGTTTCTACCTTACAGACGACGTTGCCGGCACCGCGGTCGCGCTGGCCTATTGCCGTTTGCAGGCGGATGCGGCGCCCGGTCCAATCGCAAAAAAAGCTTGACATCACGACCTTACTTACCTATAAGTAAGCACCATGAACGCAGCAGCACAAGCTATCGATACCCGAACCCAGATCCTCGATATCGCGGAACAACTGGCGCGGCAACGCGGATTCGGCGGATTCAGCTATCGCGATATTTCGCAGCCGCTGGGCATCAAGAATGCGGCGATTCATTATCACTTCCCGACCAAGGCGGACCTCGGTGTCGCATTGCTGACGCGGTACGGGGAAATTCTGAGCAGTCATACCAGCGAATTCATGAAACATGGCGGCTGCGCACTGGACCAGCTGGAGGGTTTTATCGCTTTTTATGGCGACAAAATCTGCAGCAACCAGGGCACGTGCCTGATCGCGACGCTGGCCAGCGAGTTCGCCACGGTGCCGGCCGCGATGCAGGAGGCAGGCAAGACCCTGTCGATGGAAATTCGTAACTGGATGACAAAGGTGCTCGATGTTGGTCGGGAACAGGGTGAATTCAACTTCGATGGCGACCCGGGCGACAAGGCGCTGTTGATCCTGACTTCCATGCAGGGAGCGTCGCAGTTGGCGCGCATGGCGGGCCCGGCAACGATGGATGCCGCGGTTCGGCAAATACGTGCCGATCTCGGTATCGGCAGCGAACTGGTGCGGAAATTGGACCGGACCGAGGCCATTGCCTGATCGTTTTTTTTTGCTCGTAACACTTACTTATCAGTAAGTAATGATATTCCGGAGGGTAAACGCATGAACCAAGCAACGACTTCTTTACAGGGCACATCAGTTACTGATACCCGCACATCGACCGGCCGCGACTTCAGAGTGTCTCCCGGCGGCGGACCGCTCACCGCATTGGTCCTCGGACTGTTGAAAAAGCCCGACTTCGCCGCACTGAGGCTGGTGATCGTAGCGCTCGGAGGACTGGGATTCAGCGCACTGACGTTCGGCCTTGCCGGCATGCTGCCCGGGGACGGGATTCTCTATGCCGGCGCGCTGGCCGCTACCGCGTCGTTTGGCGTGCTCAGCCTCGCTCTTGACGCCCGGTCGGCAGCGGTGGCGGTTGCCCACCTGGCGATCGCGGCGGCGGTGTTCGCGCTGGCACTCCTGGCGAGCCCCGGCAGCATCACCGGAGCGCTGATCCTGACCGGCGCCTGGACCCTCGCTTTCGGTGTCCGCCGGCACGGCCAACCCGGCGATTACGGGCTTACCCCGTTGCTGGTCGGTTCGGGTTCCTATCTGCTTGCCACGGGTACGATTGGCCTGCTGGCGATCGTTTAACGCCGGCGCAGCGTAGATACGGACAGGGCTGGTTTTACCGTGTCCCCGGGCCCCGAAGTGGCGTGGCCCGGGGGCAACATGAGTCAGTGTTGCCGCGAATTGCCGCTACAGTCCTGGTCCTCGACATAATTGACCAGCGAGCGGCCCATCGTGGTCATTGCCTGGGCCACATGATCCAGCGTCGCATCCGTAATATCGACCTGCGCATAGTGATCGCGTAGCAATCTGAGGCGACCCGATTCCAGACGCTCAACGGCACCAACGCGTACGAGTTCCTTCAGCATCGCGCCCGGCGGCAGATCGCCGGCAAAACGGCGTGTCAGCGCATTGAATGAGCGGTCTTCACCCTCGATATCGAGAATCGCAGGAAGACCGTTCGCGGCGCGAAACTCCGGATCGGAATGCCAGCCCAGCAGTACCGCATCGGCGGCACCGCTTCGCACCTCGTCCAGACAGTTGCCGGCGGCGAGCAAGTCGCGAATACGTTTGACTTCCTTGCGGGTAAGACCGGTCATGATCGCCAGACGCGACGTGTTCACCGGGCGCCGTTTCTCTGCGTAATCCTGAGCAGCCGCCTGGACGTAGGCGCGCTTGGTAAGTTCGGACATTTCGCGCCAACTGATGCCGAGCCGCAGCAACAGACGGGTAAGTGGCAGGAGCAGCTGATAACAATTGCTGATTAGGCTGTTTTTCAATTCATCGCCTTCTGTGTTGTTGTTGTTTTGCGATGGACGAGCATTCTAAGTCGAGCACTCAACTGCGCGCAAGTCTTTGTTTTTGCTTTGGTATTTAATTCCCAGAAGATCCGGCCAGCGGTTTTTCATAATGCACGGCCTGCTCCATCGAGGCGCACTCAAAGAACGCGCACTCTGCGAAATTGCGGGAACCGGCGGCAAAACCCGGGATTGCGTTCACACTGGTCTTTGGGCGCCGCCGAACACCTCTGCGCCAGGAGACCGGCCGAGCCGCGCCCCGGACCGTGGCAGGGGGCAATGGCGGACTGTTCCGCAGCGTTTCCGGCCGATTGATTGACACCCTGGAAAACGCCCGAAAGTCGCTGATCCCGCCGGCTCCGGTGGGTCCGCGCAATTATTCGGGACATGCATGTACTTGCATGTTTTTGACTTATTTTCAATAAGTTAACTTATTCCCCATGACAAATTTGCGGCGGGTTGTACGCGCACCGCAGAACCGGATATGCTGCACTGTGTCAAATTAGTTGGTGACGAGCGCCGCGCCCACCTCGCGAATGGAGACCAGGCAACAATGACCGAACTGCAAACACAGACTTCCGCCCCCGTCGCGCAGACTGCCGACAGTCCCGAACTCGAAACGAGCGCGGCAAAAGCGCTTTTCTCGGGCAGCATCCTCGCCCGGCAGCTGTTTCCGTTTCCTTCGATCGCGGAGGAAGAACGCGAGGTTCTGGCAATGGTCCTGGAATCCGTCGATCGATTCATGTCCGATCACGAGGAACGCTTCGCCGACTGGGATCAAAGCGGTGAACAACCTGCGGAGTTCATCGAGGGTCTGCGCGAACTTGGGCTTTTCGGTCTTATCATTCCCGAGGTCTATGGCGGTATCGGGCTGTCAAATGCCGCATACGCGCGAGCCATCGAGGAGATCGCGGGTCACGATACCTCTACCGCACTGACCGTCGGCGCCCACAGCTCGATCGGCATGAAGGGCCTGTTGCTGTTTGGCAACGAAGTGCAAAAGAAAACCTATTTGCCGCGCCTGGCCAGCGGCGAGATGATTGCAGCGTTCTGCCTGACCGAAACGGGCTCGGGATCGGATGCTGCCTCGATACGCACCCGGGCAGACAAAAACCCGGATGGCAGCTGGACTCTGAACGGCGAAAAGATCTGGATCACCAACGGCGGCATTGCCGATTTCTACACGGTGTTCGCCCGGACCGAAGGGGAGTCCGGCAAGATTTCCGCGTTCATCGTCGAGCGAGACTGGGACGGGGTCGCAACTGGCGCCAAGGAAGACAAGATGGGCATCCGCGCATCGTCGACGACGACCGTCAGTTTTAGTGACGTACGGGTACCGGCCGGCTGCCTGCTTGGCGAAGAAGGCAAGGGATTCAAGGTCGCGATGGCCGTTTTGAACAATGGCCGCACCGGCCTGGGCGGCGGTGCTGTCGGCGGCATGAAACGCTGTATCGAGCTCGCCACCGAACAGTCGCAGGAGCGCAAGCAGTTCGGGCGGCCCATCTCCGAATACGGCCTGATCAAAGAGAAGATAGCGCAGATGACTATCGACTGTTTCGCTGCCGAAAGCGTGGTGTGGATGGTCGCCAGTTATATCGATGCCGGATCGGAGGATTGCTCGACGGAAGCGGCAATCAGTAAGGTCTTTTCCAGCGAGGCCATGGGACGCGCCGCCTACGAGGCGCAACAGATTGCCGCCGGCACCGGCTACATGCGCGAACTGCCCTATGAGCGCATCGTTCGTGACTCGCGAATCCTGACGATCTTCGAGGGGACCAGCGAGATCCTGCGCCTGTACATCGCACTCGCCGGCCTGAAAGATGCCGGGCAGCACCTCGAGAGTATCCGCAGTGCGGTCGACGATATTTTCAATAGTCCGATCAAGGGCTTTGGCATTCTCGGCGGCTACGCGGGACGCAAACTCACCCAGCTGACCACGCTCGGCCGAGACCGGATCGTCGACGCCGTGTGCGAGGAACTGGCGCCGGAAGCGCTGATTTACGAGAACTATGCTTTGCGCTTCGCGCGTGCCTCGGAGTATCTGCTACGCCGTCACGGCCGCAACATAATCGAAAAGCAATTCGCGCTGAAACGCACAGCGGACATCATCATCGACATGTTTGTCGGGTTGTGTGTGCTGTCGCGCGCCAGTGAACTGCGGGCCGGGTCGGACCCATCGGCGCCGCATGCAATCGAAATCGCGCGTGTTTTCAGTCAACAGGCCAAGCGGCGAATGAAGCAGAATCTGCGCCGCATCCAGCGCAACGAGGACGAAAAAGCGAAATCGCTGGCAGGCTACATCGGGGAACTCAAAAAATATCCCTGGGATGTCGTCTAGGGCCTGAGCCTCAGGCGGTGCCTACGTTGGCATCGTGCGGAGTGTGATAGTAATCGCTGTCGATTGCGTACTCGCGGATTTCAGCGATGAGCTTCGCCAGCCGGCGTTCGGCGGTATTGATATCGGCGCAGTCCTCGCAGTCCGGGTCATTGCACGGCTGGCGCGAGAACAACCAGAACTGCACCGCACCGGCGACCACCCCGGATGCCACCGTCCACTCGTCGGCATCCGGATATTTGTCCAACAACGCGTTGCCCTGGTCCACTGCGCGTTGCGCCGCTTCGTCGAATACGGCTTCGCCGTCGTCCTCACCAATCAGCATTTCGATACACCACTCGTTGAAAATTGACGATCCGGGCTAACCGGACCCGTCACAGCCTCAGTACCGGCACACCGAACAGGGTTTGATGCAAGCCGATGAATACCAGGTAAATAACCACTCCGGCGGCAACGACGATCAGGTCACGGCGATAGGGCACCGCCTCGGTTGCAGGCCGCGCCCCGCGGCGATTGGCGGACGCGATACCGAGCACCGCGAAAACCAGAAAGCCGCCGAACAAAAGCACTGACGCAACATCGCCGTTCGCGAGCAGATGTCCGATAGCCCAAACGATGGTAGCCCACAGCATCGGGTGGGGCGTCAAGCGTTTCAGATTGCTGGGCATATGCGAGGCGGACAGCAAAATCATTGCAATCAGCACCAGCAACATTGTCGCATGCCGGCCCCACACGGGTGGCACGTAGAGGAATTCGAACGGCGCGCGCGACTTGCCGATTACGATCAACAAAAACCCAAGAATCGCGACTGTCGCGAAAATGAGCCGATAGCGCTCCGCGCCGAGGCCGCTCAATAGCCGTTCGCGAAGACGCGGTGCCGATGGCAGCAGGTGGATGGCGAAAAAAACAGCCAGGCCGAGGATCAATAAACTCATTCCGGCTCCTTTATCAGGCCAGGTTCGTAACAAACACCAATGCAACCGCCAGCGGCGCAACTACCCGCGCCGACCACTGCCACAGCCTGAACACGGGGCCGTCACGCAGACCCAGCTCCTCCCTGACCGAGGCGCCAGACATCATCCATCCGGCAAATAACGCCAACAGCATCGCCGACAGCGGCAGCAGCATATTCGAAACGAAGTAGTCGAGAAGATCGAAAATGGTCTTGCCGGAGAACGTCGCGAACCGGTCGAGGGGATGAACATCGCTCCAGACATTAAATGACAGAATCGTCAGCAGACCGATACCCCAGGCGAGGCCGCCGGCGATCAGCGCGGACATCTTGCGCTGCATGGCGAAGCGCTCGCGTGCCCAGGCAACGATAGGTTCGAGCATCGAAATCGAAGACGTAATCGCGGCGAAGAACAACAGCACGAAGAAAAACGAGGCGAAGAAACTCCCGGCCGGCATGTGGCCGAAAGCCAATGGCAGACTGACAAAAACCAGGCCGGGGCCTTCGGCAGGATCGAGACCGTTGGCAAACACCAGGGGAAACACGATCAGACCGGCCATCAGGGCAACGAAAGTATCGGCAAGCACCACGATCAGCGAGACTCGAGGGATCGATACAGACTGCGGCAGGTAGGCGCCGTAGGCCATCATCGCGCCCGCGCCAACCGCGGTGGAAAACAACGCCTGACCGATTGCGGCCAGCACCACCTCCGGCGTGATGGCCGAGAAATCCGCGGAAAACATGAATGTGAATGCGCTCGCCGCATCACCGGCATAGAGCGCATAGCCGACCAGCACAAACAGCATCAGCACCAGCGCCGGCATCAGCATGTCGACGACACGCTCGAGACCCTTGCGCACGCCCGCACTGACGATAATCACCGTCAGTGCCATAAAGACCGTATGCCACAGGAGCATGGTCAGCGGCTGACTGAGCATGGATCCGAACACCGCGCCAACAGCGTCTGCATCGGCCGCCGCAAATGCGCCGGACATCGACTTCGGCACATACGCCATGACCCAGCCGCCAATCACGCTGTAGAACGACAACACCAGAAATGCCGCGAGAGGACCGAGCCAGCCAATCCAGCCCCAACGCCGGCTGCGTCCGTTTCGTTCTGCAACCAGCGCAACCGATTCCGGAGGACTGCACCTGCCTTTACGCCCGATCGTCAGCTCGACGATCAGAATCGGCAGCGCAACCAGCATGACCGCCAGCAGGTAAACCAGGACAAACGCACTGCCACCGCTGCTACCCGTGGTGTAGGGAAATTTCCAGACGTTACCGAGACCGACGGCGGCCCCTACCGCCGCGAGGATAAACGCAAACCTGGAGGACCATTGCTCGCCCGACGGCGTCACCATTGTCATTGCTGCTCCCCGGACAAGTCGTGTTGCGACAAACGCCTAAATTTCCGTCGACCACGATCGGTCGATTAGAAAATCCACCGGCGCGTCGGCAGGCAGAGTGCCATAGGCCAGGCCCCAATCGCCACCGAGCCGGGTCGCGCAAAACGTATCGGCAACCGCTTCCGGCGCAAATTGCACCAGCAGCGCTCCCTGCAGCACGACCGCCATCAACTCCACCACGCGGCGCGCATTCGGTTCGAGCCCGGCAGGGTCTTGCAGAACCCTCTCCAGGCCACCGATCGCCATATCCAGCCGATCGTCACCGCCGCGAGCCAACGATATCTCGTTCATGAACCGTTCGAGCGCTTCGGGCTCGCGGTTTATCGTTCGCAGCACATCCAGACAAATCACGTTGCCGGAACCCTCCCAGATTCCGTTGAGTGGCGCCTGCCTGTACAGCCGCGGCATTACCGACTCCTCGACGTAGCCAGCGCCACCGAGACATTCCATGGCTTCAGCGACATGCGCGGAAACCCGCTTGTTCAGCCAGTACTTGCTGACCGCAACCGCGAGCCGGGCAAATGCCTCCCCGGACTCACCGTTATGAGCGTCATCGAACGCCCGCGCGACCCGCAGCGCCAGCGCCGTTGCCGCCTCGGACTCCACCGCAAGATCGGCAAGTACGTTTCTCATCAACCGATGTTCGACCAGCTTGCGACCGAATGCGCTGCGATTACGCGCATGATGCAGCGCCTGCACCGTTGCCTGGCGCATCAGCGCCGCCGGCGCAGTGGTGCACTCGAGTCGAGTATGGTGAACCATATCCATGATCGCGCGTATGCCGCGCCCTTCTTCACCGATCCGCTGGGCCCAGGTGTCGCGGTACTCGATTTCGCTCGACGCATTGGAGCGGTCGCCGAGCTTGTCCTTGAGGCGCTGAATGTGGAACGGGTTGCGACTGCCATCCGGACGCCAACGCGGCACCAGGAAGCAGGTTGGCCCCGCCTCGGTCTGCGCCAGGGTAAGGAACGCATCGCACATCGGCGCCGAACAAAACCACTTGTGGCCGGTGAGCAAATAGGTATCGTCGCCGCTGCGGCTTGCCCGTGTCGTGTTGGCGCGAACGTCGGAGCCGCCCTGCTTTTCTGTCATCGCCATGCCAATTTGCGCGCCGCGTTTTTCGGCAGCCGGAATGCAGCGCGGGTCATAGTCAGAAGACAACAGGCGCGGCTCCCATTCAGCTGCAACCTCCGGTTGCCGGCGCAAAGAAGGGATGGCGGCATAAGTCATCGCCAATGGGCAGTTGATGCCCTGTTCGACCTGATAGAACAGATAGGTCAGTGCCACGTGAGCAATATGCGACCCGCTGCGATTCCCGGTCCACGCGATCGACGGCAGCTCGCCGGCTACCGCGATTTCCATCAGTCGATGATAAGCCGGGTGAAACACGACCTCGTCGATACGCTGACCAAACCGGTCAAACGGCCTGAACTCCGGAACATGGCTATTGGCCGCAGCAGCCAGTTCCTGCATCTCGGCGCCACCGGTCTGTACTCCGAAATCGCGCAGTCGCTGATCCGCCCAGCCACCACCCTCGCGCTCCACAGCCTCGCGCAGCGCAGTATCCGCGACAAAAGCGTTGTACTGCTCCAGCGGCGGCGGCTGGTTGGTAACCGCGTGGGTATCGAATTCGGTGATCGGTTCTCTGGCTGCCATGGATTGTTCCCGCGTCGAGGCCCGGTCTGGTCACAGGCGATTCCGCGCCGCGAAACTGCAGGTCGCAGCGACATCGAATAATCCGGTCAAGAGTATCGTTGTGGTTCTGGTCCCGTCCATACCCGATATGCCAATTACCCCGGATCCCGGGTCCGGCGTAAGAATGTGACCCATCTAGCCGGCTACAGACACGCCGGAGGCCGGCGCCGGCTCGGGCGGCGCGAAATATCCCGCGCCACTGGAGTCGAGTAATTCGCCGATGGCGAGCAGGCGCTCGTCCGCCCAGCGCCTGGCCACGACCTGGACCCCGATCGGCATACCGTCAGCGGATTTTGCGAGCGGCATCACAAGGACCGGGTTTCCGCTCAGGTTGAAAGGCGTCGTATAGGCGGCGGCCGCATCCAAATAATCGATCGGCCGGCCATCTATTTCGATCTTCGCCCCGCTCTTGCGATGGGTAAACGCCGGTCCGGAGGCAACAGGACACAGCCAGCAATCCCATTCACCGAGAAATTGTTCCGCAACCGCGATCAACCGGTCCCGCCGCGCCAGCGCAGCCATGTATCGACGCAGATTCAGGCGCAGCCCGCGCAACAGTCCGCGCCGCATCGAAGAGCGGTCCGGCGAACGCCACAAATCAAGACGCAGCAAACCGCGAACCAGTGCGGGACAGGCTACTCCAATCTCGGATCCGGCTATTTCGCCCCAGGTCTGCCACACGTCGTCGAGATCCCAATCCTGCGGCGCAGCCTGATGCACCTCGAAACCGGCCGCACTGAGACGCGCGGCAAACGCGGCCAGAGCATCGGACGTTTCTTTGCCGACTGCCACGCCGCCGAGTCGGTCGGTCCACGCAATTCGCAGCTGACGAGGCCGTGGCGCGTGGCCCTCTACCGGGCTGACCGGCGGTACAGCCGGGGCAAGCGGATCAGGCCCCTCGATCACCTGCATCGCGAGCCGCAGGTCCTGAATCGATCTTGCGATCGGGCCGTACACGCCCTGGTGGCGCAGGCTCGCCCTGACGCCGCTCATGCCCGGCAAATCGGCATCGGGCAGGTGCCCGACCGATGAAACGCGATGCTCCGTCGGTTTGAAACCATAGACGCCACAAAAGTGCGACGGCACACGGATCGACCCGCCGAGATCGCTGCCAATGTCCAGCGCCGACAGGCCGGCGGCCACCGCCGCGGCACTGCCACCGCTGCTGCCGCCCGGCGTGCACGCGGTATTCCAGGGATTGTTGGTACGGCCAAATACAGGATTGTCGGTCTGAAAGTCGGCTGCCAGCGGCGGAACATTGGTTTTGCCGAGCACGATCGCGCCGGCGTGACAAAGACGGCTGACCACCGTTGCGTCCCCGGCAGGCACATGTCCCGACAGTTGGGTAAATCCGCAGGTAGTTCGCAATCCGGCAGTCTCGAAACAGTCCTTTATCGTTACCGGCACGCCGTGAAACAGACCCCACACGACACCACGCGACAATGCCCGGTCAGCCTGTTCTGCACGCTCCAGAGCAGCCTCGGCCTGGATAGTGACGACTGCATTCAGGGCCGGATTGAGCTTTTCGATCCGATCGAGATAAATCCGAACCGCCTCCACCGCGCCGAGCTCGCGTTCGCGTATCAGCCGTCCCAGTTCATGGGCGGGAAGAAAGGCACGATCATTCGAATCCTTTGCCATGCGCCATCCGAAACCGCGATCGACAAATCAGTATAAACCGGGCTCGCACGGCGTGCCGCCGGTGCCGGGAGCCCCCACCCCATGATTCCGTCTGCTGAAAGCCGGTTGCGGGGCAGGTTACAACCCGGCAGAATCGCGGCCAGGAGAGATTCCTCGTCATTTACGCCACCTTAGCGGGGCCAGCTTCTACTGACGGGACCAGGTTCAAACCGCCGGCGGCGTTGCCCCGGCTTCCGCAGACTGGAGGAAAACATGTCGCGAAATTTTGTGCGATCAGGCTTTGTCGCAGCCGCGTTGCTCTTGAGCGTCTCGCTCGCAGCGCAGGATCTGATGGTCTACCCGGCCAAAGGACAATCGCAGGACCAGCAGGAACAGGATCAGTTCCAGTGCTACACCTGGGCCCGTGATCGAACCGGCTTCGATCCGATGGAAGTACCTCGCGCATCCTCCCCGGAGCCAGAGCAGAAAGGCGGCGCCGGCCGCGGCGCCGTCGGCGGTGCCGCCGCGGGCGCGTTGGTTGGCGCAATTGCCGGGGATACCAAGCAGGGAGCACTGATTGGCGGAGCACTGGGAGGCCTGACCGGCGGCGCCAGGCGGGCAAGCTCGAACAAAGACCGGCAGCAATGGGAACAGCAGCAGGCGCAGCAATATGCGCAACGCCGTAACGAATACAACCGCGCTTACGCCGCATGCCTCGAAGGTCGCGGCTACACGGTCAAGTAATCCTGAGGAGTCAGCAAAATGATTATCAAACGTTTGATTTTGGTTTTCGGCGCTGCTGCGCTCAGTCTGCCTTTACTGGCCGCGGCGGAAAAATTCGACGGTTCCCAGCCATTTATCTGCGCGGTGACCGAAGTGCTCGAGTGTTACGAGAAGGAAGGCTGCTCGCACGAGACCACGCGGGCCACGCGGGCGCCGGAGTTTTTGCGGGTCGACCTGAAGAAGAAGTCGCTGGTCGCTCAGACCGACCATGAACCAAGGGATTCGGAGATTCTTCACAGCTCGCAAAAAGACAACGTGCTGGTCATGCATGGCTTCGAAGATTTGCGCGGCTGGGTCGTCACGGTAGTGACCGATACCGGCGAGATGAGCGCGACCGTTGCCGGTGAGGAGATCGCTTTCGTACTGTTTGGCAACTGCACCATACCGTGACCGCACGACCGGTTTCGTCGATCGTAACGGGCCCCGTCGGGGCCCGTTTTCTTGGCCAGACCCGGCGATCCAGCTCGAGGTCGCTTGAATTATCGGCCTTAAATGTCCGCAGACGGAGTTTTTCCGGCGAATCCCGGTTCTTACCCTCACCCTCCGTCAAGCCAGCCGAGAATTTTCCTGCTAGCAATAGCGTTTCGGGCGCTGTTAATTTTGCCAAGCTTTCTTGACCCGCAAGTCTTTCAGGTTATGCTACGAGGATCGACAAGCCGGCGGCGGGCGCAAAACGGCCTGACCCCTCCCGCTACCAAGTAAAAAGGGACGACACCATGCGACGTTTTCTGACGCTAACCCTGGCTCTCAGCCTGATGACCGGAGTGCCGGCCGCTGCTTTTGCTGCGGGCACGCTGGACACCATCCGCTCCACCGGCAAGATAAAGCTCGGTTATCGCGAGAATACGCCGCCGTTCGCATTTGTCGAGGACGGTGAAGCTGCCGGATACTCGGTAGACCTGTGCATGGCCGTCGCCCAGTCGATTCAAAAACAACTCGAATTGGATGAGTTACAGATTGAGTGGATTCCGGTTTCCGCAGAAAAACGGATGGAAGACGTCGCCAACAACAAGGTCGATATCGAATGCGGCGCCACGACCAATACGCTGTCGCGCCAGGAAATGGTCGATTTCAGCCTGATCACATTTGTCACCGGCGGCAGCTTTGTGACGCTCAAAGCCTCCGATGTGAGGTCGGCATCCGATCTGAACGGCAAACGCATTGCCGTCAGCAAGGGCACGACCACCGAGGCCGCACTGGAGAAATACCTGTGGCTGAAGCTCGTCCAGGCCGATGTCCGCGCGGTCGAATCCCACGCTGATGGCATGAGGATGCTCGATTCCGGCGAAATCGACGCATACGCCGCCGACCAGATCGTGTTGCGCGGCCAGGTGCTAAAGGTTGCCGATCGCGATAAATACGACCTTGCCGAGGATCTGTTCTCTTACGAGCCGTATGGGCTGGTGATTCGCCGCGGCGACCCGGATTTCCGCCTGGCGGTCAACCGTGCGCTGGCCAAGACTTTCGGCACAAACCAGATTCTGGCGTTGTACCGCAAATGGTTCGGCGAGTTCGAGATGGAACCGAACCCGCTGCTGCTCGCGGTCTTTCGCATCCAGGCGCTGCCCGAATAACAACCGGGCCGCCTGCTCAAAGCGTTGCGCCGGCCCGCGTGGTCCTGATCCCGCCGCCGCTGGGAACCGAACCGGGCAGCACCTGTTTTTTCGAGGGAGCCCACGGATGAGTCCCAATCACACCGCGTTGATCACAGGCGCCTCGGCCGGTATCGGTCATGAACTTGCAAAAGTATTTGCCGCCAACGGCCACAACCTGATTCTCGTTGCCCGGCGTAAACAGAAGCTGGTCTCGCTGGCGCGCAACCTGAGCAGCAAACACGCGATCGAGGCCACTCCGATCGCGATGGATCTCGCGGCGGACGGTGCGGCCGAGGCGTTGTTTGACGAAGTGGCGGAGCGGGAACTGAACGTGGAGTCGCTGGTCAACAACGCCGGCGTGGCGTTTTCCGGCCGTTACCGCAACATGAAGCCGGCACAGATATCGACCCTGCTGCACCTGAATATCGTAAATCTGGCGGAAATGACCCGGCTTTTTCTGCCGCCGATGGTCGCGGCGGGCAGCGGCCGGATAATGAACCTCGCGTCGATCGCGGCGTTTCAGCCGATGCCGCTGATGTCGCTCTATGCAGCCAGCAAGGCCTTCGTGCTGAGTTTCTCCGAAGGACTGAGCGCGGAACTGGCCGGCACCGGGGTAACGGTCACGGCGCTTTGTCCGGGCTTCACCGACACGGAAATGCTGGAGAAAGGCGAGCAAAAAACCGGCCGCAACGAAGCGTTTCGCGCATTGATGGTGATGCCGCCAGAGAACGTCGCCGCGCAGGGTTATGCGGCGATGATGCGGGGCGATCCGGTTCACGTAACCGGTCTGACCAACAAGGGCTTTACCACGCTGACCCAGCTGGCACCGCGGTGGGCGATCCGCGGACTCGGCGCACTCGCCGCGCGCGAGCGCGGCTGAACCACGTTTCGCGATGGATTTCCTGCGCACGCCAGACGCACGTTTCGAAAATCTGCCTGACTTCGATTACTCGCCGCATTACACCGATGTAGCGGCCGGCGACGGCGACACCTTGCGCATGGCCTACGTCGATGAGGGTCCGCGCAGCCGCGAACTGGTGTTACTGCTGCATGGTGAACCGACCTGGAGCTTCCTGTATCGGGCAATGATCGCGCCGCTGCGGGATGCCGGCCTGCGTGTCGTTGCGCCTGACCTGATCGGATTCGGCCGCTCTGACAAACCGACCCGCATCGATGACTACAGCTACGCCGCCCATGTGGCCTGGCTGGCCGAGATGATCCAGTCCTTGCAAGCGGAGAAGATCACGCTGTTCGCCCAGGACTGGGGCGGTCTGCTGGGGCTCCGGGTACTTGCCGACAGACCCGAGTTGTTCTCCGCGGTCGTGGTCGCCAACACCGGTTTGCCGACCGGCGATCACCCGGTTTCCGACGCGTTTCTGCAATGGCAGGACTTCGCCCGGGAAGCGCCGCAGTTCCCGATCGGCGCCATCGTTGCCAGGATGTGTACTACCCGGCTCGACCCCATCGTCTCGGCGGCTTACGACGCGCCGTTTCCGGATGAGGCCTACAAGGCCGGCGCGCGAGCGTTTCCTCAGCTGGTCCCGACCCGTCGCGACGACCCTGCCGCGGACGCCAATCGCAACGCGTGGCGGGTACTCGCCGGCTTCGAGCGACCATTGATCACCGCGTTCAGCGACGGCGACCCGATCACCCGCGGCGGCGACAAACTGTTTCAGGAAATCGTGCCTGGCGCCAACGGCCAGCCCCACACCATCATTCATGGGGCGGGCCACTTCCTGCAGGAAGATGCTTCCGCACAGCTGGCGCAGATACTCATCCGGGTTGCGGGCGAGAGATAAGGCGGCGCTGTGAAATCTCGTCGCTCCAGGTCAGTCCATCAATCCGTCCGCTAACATCACCGCCACCACGCGCCCGCGTGCGCAGGTCTCGCCAGCGGCCGAAACGGAAATAGCCACTACCACTTTGCGTTCTCCGATTTCCTCGACCTTGCCGCGCAGATCGAGCTCGGGGCCGAGCGGCGTCGGCCGCAAGTAGTCCACTTGCAGTGCTGCCGTCACAAACCGCAGTGCCGGTTCGCCGGCCATAGACCGGTTCTGGTGGCGGTAAGCTGCAGCCGCGGCGGTGCCGGTACCATGACAATCGATCAACGACGCAATCAGGCCGCCGTAGACGTAGCCGGGTACCGCGATGTGCTCGGGGCGCGGCGTAAAACTTGCGATGCTGTCTTCGCCGTCCCAGAAACTGCGCAGCCGCAGCCCGTGCTCGTTGAGCCTGCCGCAGCCATAACAATGCGCCAGGTGATCAGGATAGAAATCCTGAAAGGCCTTGCCGGTTTTCATCGTCACCCCTACCGTACCGGCCCGAGAAACAGGTAGAAACTCTCGCGCCCGCCCTCGGCCACTCCAAATGCAATATGCGCCGGACCCAGCGGCGTATCGGCACCGATCCACAGGCTACCCGCGGCCAGCGTGTCACTGAATCCGATATCGTCTTCGTTCTGCCAGACATTTCCTATTTCGAGCGACGCTCCGACGTAGACCGGCAACAGCCGGAAGTCGGCGATCTTGTATGAGGGAATCAGCGCGAGCTGGGCATAGTGTTGTCCGGACAATTCGTTCAGCTCATAACCGGACAGGCGAAACAGGCCTCCGGCACGGAACAGATTCTGCGGCGGCGCCTTGCCGCTCGGCGTAGACATGTAATCCGCCACTAACCGGATACTTGCGGGACCGTGCGATGCGGCCACCCTGCCATGAAACAGAACCTGTTCGAACGCATCATCCGCACCATAGTCCGGGCGCGAGCGGCGATACTCAATGAAGCCATCGACACCCCGCGACGGGAAATAGAAGTCGTCGATCTCATCAACGGACGCGCGCAAAAACAATGCGCCGTCATCGAAATTCCCGGAAGGGATTGCCGGATCGCCGAAGCGCGTATCGTTTTCGCCGAACACGCGCCGCCAGCCGGCCCGCAACTCGCCCCAGTCGCCGACCTCAAAGCCGCCGGAGAGCACAAGCCCGCCCTCCTTTACCCGGGTAGCACCCAGCCCGTTGCCCTGTTCGTCGAAGATATTTACGTTACGCCTGCCATAGAAAACGAGTGGCTCTACGAACAGCCTGGAACGCACGCCGAGCGGCTGATAGAAATCGAAGAACAGACTCGGCTCGTCTCCGACCGAACCACCGGCGCGCCATTCGCCGTTCCACGCATTGACCGAGGTGCGCAGATAGCTCGCGCCGAGGTCGAAGACATCTTCACCGTCAAAACTACCCGACATCCGGGTCCCGAGCTGCAGATATCCGGGGCCCCATGACCGTTCCTTGACTGCAAGCGTCAGGTCCGATCCCGTCGCATCCTCGCGGTCATCGACACGATAGGAAACTTCGTCAAACAATTCGAGGCCGTAGATCCGATCAACGCTGCGCTGCAGATCCAGCACATCGAGAGGAGCACCCGGCTCGACTCCGGCGCGTGTGACCAGCAGTTCGTCAGAAAGACCCGACCGGTTGTCTATCTGCACGCTCCGGATGACCGGCCGCTGCGTAGACGGACGGCTGCGAGCCGCGAGAAATGCGCCCCATTCGGTCTCTGTCACGGCAAGAGTCCGCAACTGGCTTGCCGCAGCCTGCGCGGCCGCAGCTCCCGGGGGCACGGCCTCGCCAATACGATCGAAGCTCGCGCTGGTCAGGTCGCCCATGTTCGGGAGCAGGAGAATGTCCTGGTCCTGTAGCCGCTCGAGTTGCCGTTCGGTATTGCGGCGGGTCAGAAAGTTGCTCAGCTGGTCGGTTATCGCCAGCAGCGAATCAAGTTGCTCGCGCTGGTAGAGCTGGGTGCTGATGTCGACCGCGATGATGATTTCGGCGCCCATCGCTCGGGCAACGGTGACGGGCAGATTGTTGGACACACCACCGTCAACCAGCAATCGGCCATCAATTTCGACCGGGGCAAAAATTGCCGGAATGGCCATACTGGCATGAATTGCATCAGCGAGGACCCCGCCACCCAGTACGGCCTCTTCTCCGCTGACAATATCCGTCGCCACCGCGCGGAACGGAATCGGCAGCTGATCGAAATCGCGAACACCGGCCACCGGCATCGTAAACCGCGAAAGAATTCCGCGAATTTTCTGCCCCTGGATCAACCCGGTCGGGAACCGTAGTTCACCGTCACGCACTCCGACCCGGCCCTTGACCAGCCACAGGTCATCGTCCCGCTTGCGCCGGTACGGGCGGTTATCACGATCGAGCCGGTCGTCGAATACCGCGCTCCAGTCGATCTCGGCCAGCGTTTTTTCGATCTGCGCTACCGGCATCCCGGAGGAATACAAACCACCTACGATCGCGCCAAAACTGGTCGCCGCAATACAGTCGACCGGCACACGCATTTCTTCGAGAACCTTGAGGACGCCGACATGAGCGGCGCCGCGCGCACCGCCACCGCTCAAAACGAGACCGATCGAGCCGCGTCCGGGATCGGGACTCGCACAGCTTAAGGAATCAGCGGCAGCTCCAACCGGCATGACAAGCGCGGCAACCCACGCCCACTTCAACAGGATTTTTCGCCCCAGGCAGCTGTTCCGGGTCACGGTGTGCGGCACACCGGGCTGCGCCTAGCGGGCGATCTCCAGATCGCGGTAAGTCAGGTACAGGAAGCGCACGAACTCATACTCGAACGGCGAACCGGTCTGGTAATAACGGAACGGAACGTTCTTGCGAGTATCGACAATGCGTAGCGCCGTGACCGCCGGATGACCCCAGAAGTCGCGGAATATCTTCGGCGCAAAAAGGCCGAACCAGAAGAACTCGATAATCGTGCCCGGGGCATCGCGGGCGGTCGAAGGTCCGAGTAACGGCATGACGAAGTAGGGCCCGGCCGGCACACCCCAGTAACCGAACGTCTGGCCAAGATCCTCGGGCATCGGTGTAAAACCCATCGCACCGGCAGGATCGGTGAAACCGAGCAGGCCAATGGTCGAATTCATGCCAAACCGCAATGCCGCATTGCCGGCCTTCCGCGGCGCAAGCTGGAATACCGAGTTGATGAAATAGTTGACCTCGCGGATGTTCGCGAAGAAATTGGTAATGCCGCGCTCGAGCGGATCCGGTGTTATTGCACGGTACCCGCGTACGGCCGGCAGCAGAACCCAGCGATCGACACGGTAGTTGAAATTGTAGAAACTGCGGTTCATGCCGTTCCACGGATCGTAGGCGCTCATCATCGACCAGCCTTCGTCCGGGACCGGCGCGACGCGTGCCGGAATCGTGTATTCGATTTCTTCGTTCGAGGCGCAACCGGTTACCGCCAGCGCGCACGCCGCCAGCAGCGCAATCTTTTTAATCGGTTCTGGTATCCGCAGCCTCATTGCACCGGACCCTGGAAGTATTCAACGACATTGGTCAGAAAAATCCGCTCCGGCATATTGCCGAGATGACCGCCGCGAGGAAAGAACGTCGATCTTTCGGCTCCGAACAGATTCTGTAGATACTGCACCTCACCGGGCGCCAGGATGATGTCATCGAGGTTGCCGATAACCGCGATGTGTCTGGCGTCAGAAACGTAATCCTCGATGCTCTGCAAGCTGGCCCGGAACAGCAACTGTTCCTCGGTCACGCCCGGGTTTCTCTCACTGTAGTAAGGCAACAGGTAATCGCGAAAGTACTGGGTGAAGCTGCTCTTGTTGTTGCCGGTGCGCTGGAAGATACCGATGCGGGTGCGGCGGTTGATTTCCGCGTCCGGCGGCACCAGGTAACCCCAGCGCGTGACCATGTCGGAAGAGAAAATCATGTTGGTCGCGGAGAAGCGAAACGCGAGCCCGATAAGCCCTTTCATCTCCAGTTGTCCGGGCGGATACGTGGCCGCCAGCGCATACAGGAATTCGTCATTGAACTTGAGCCGCGGATTCTTGGTGTAAACGTCCGTGATCTCGCTCATCAGGTTCTGATAAAACAGCTTGAAATCTTCGCGAGTCGGGAACACCTCGGTGACCAGCCAGTCGAGAATCTGCACCGAATTGAACAGGTTCACGGGCGGGTTGATCATCAGGATTTTCTTGAAATTGAAATACGACTGCTTGCTGTCCTGGTAACCGACGAAGGCGGCATGCATCCCGCCCAGGCTGTAGCCGGTAACGTAAAACTCAGAGACCTTGATACGCTTTTTTTCGCGCTCGTACGCGGCTTGCATCGCCCGGTAGAGATCCACCGAATCGTCGTCGGGCAGGCCCGGCACCCCGTTGGACGAGGCGCTGACGATAAAGTTGGAGTAAGTCGGCGACGACATCGTAATGACGTGCATTCCGGCCTGATGGAAAGCACGCGCCAAAGTAAGTGTGCTCGACCCGTCGTGGCCGGCACCGGTACCGGCAATGACAAAGATCAGCGGCGCGGCGCGGCGTCCGGCCGAGATAAACGTATAGTTCAAACCACCCATGTACCAGAAGTTATCCGGCGGTTTGCGATCCAGCACCTCGACTACCCGGAGCTTCGCCGGGACATCATCGATCGCCGGCAACGGGTAACGCAGCGGCTCAGGCGTGGTAATGACGGTCGCGGTGAAGGGGTCTTTTATCGGATAGGGGTAGGTGTCTTTGGGCGCTTCCTGCGCCAGCACACCAACACTGGTAAATCCGGCCAGCAACACGAGGAGGCTCTTTAGCATCGCCGCCGTATCAATTCGCCCTCGGAACATGCTTGCCGGATTCCTCTCTGTTATTGTCGCCCGCGTAGTGAGCTGTACTCAATCGCTTACGCCGGTCAATGTTGTGCGCAATATAGCATAACCTCTCGAAGATTCAGGGGACTGCAATGACTTTATTCCCCTGTGCACCATGGCGCCGGCAGACGATGTTTCGGGGAGTTGGCATGAACTTCATTGTCAGGCATCTCAATTTCCTTCGTCCCGCTCTGATGCAGGGCGTCGGCAGGCTCGGCATAGCCGCATTTTTATCGATAATCGGGCACGCCAATGCAAGCGCCCGGGACAACGAAATTGTCCCCGACGAATTCCGTCTTGCCTATGCCGTGCAGAAGTTCGATTCCACTTGGGCAGGCGTTCTGGCCTACGATCTGCCGCCAATCCGGTTTCTCGGCAGCAAGCGAAGCGAGCTGGCGGTCGGCACGATTTATGCGAACGGAGACTGGGCGGCA
>Ga0102956_1000058_pt1 | contig 35752 bp, 36 predicted proteins | sample SalPonF2_A_D2_MG_FD_84515 | JGI IMG/M metagenome (GOLD analysis project Ga0102956, IMG submission 84515) | Salt pond soil microbial communities from South San Francisco under conditions of wetland restoration - Salt Pond MetaG SF2_A_D2_MG ...
ACGGGGTGGCGGAGCGGGGCGACGCGGACCTGCGCTGCGAGGTTGCGGTTCTCGGTGCCGGACCGGGCGGCTACACGGCCGCGTTTCGCGCGGCGGATCTTGGCCTTGATGTCGTTTTGATCGAACGCTGGCCGACCCTCGGCGGAGTCTGCCTCAACGTCGGATGCATTCCTTCCAAGGCGTTGTTGCACGCCGCAAAAGTGATCGAGGATGCCAGAGCCATGGCTGCCCACGGGATTCGTTTCGGCGAGCCGTCCATCGACAAGGATGCACTACGCGGTTGGAAAAACGGCGTGGTGGCGAAATTGACTGGTGGCCTGGACGGGCTCGCTCGAAAGCGAAAGATCAGGGTGTTGACCGGTGAGGCCGAATTCGTGGACGCCCATCACCTTGCGGTTAACGGCACTGCCGGTACGCAGTTGCTGGGGTTCGATCAATGCATAATTGGCGCAGGCTCGGAACCCCTGATGTTGCCGGGGTTGCCGGATGATCCGCGAGTCATGGATTCCACCGCTGCGCTGGAACTCGAGGAGCTGCCGGACAGCTTGCTGGTAATCGGCGGCGGAATAATCGGCCTCGAGATGGCGACCGTCTATGACGCTCTCGGCGTCACGGTGACAGTCGTTGAGTTGACCCGGCAATTGATGCCCGGCTGCGATCCGGACCTTGTGCGCCCTTTGGCGAAGAGAATCGGCGAACGTTACGAGCGGATTCTTCTGGGAGTCAAGGTGACCGCGATAGACGCGCTCGAGCATGGTTTGCGAGTCAGTTTCGAGGGCGATGATGCGCCCGAACCGCAGACCTTCGGTCGGGTCCTGGTTGCGGTAGGCAGGCGCCCCAATGGCCACCGCATAGCGGCGGAAAAAGCCGGCGTCAGTGTCGACGAACGAGGCTTTATTGCTGCGGACAAGCAGCAGCGTACCAATGTCAGCCATATCTTTGCCATTGGCGATATCTGCGGAAATCCGATGCTGGCCCACAAGGCTACCCATGAGGCGCGGGTTGCGGCGGAGGTTGCGGCCGGCCTCAAGCGCGCCTTCGATGCCCGCGTTATCCCATCGGTGGCGTATACCGATCCCGAGGTTGCCTGGGTTGGGGTGACAGAACTCGAGGCGCGTGAGCAGGGAATCGCATATGAGAAAGGGGTATTCCCGTGGGCGGCGAGTGGCCGTTCACTGGCGATCGGGCGCGACGAGGGATTCACAAAAATTCTGTTCGACCCTAAAACCGACCGCGTAATAGGTGCCGGAATCGTCGGATCCAATGCGGGTGACCTGATTGCGGAAGTCGGACTGGCTATCGAAATGGGTTGCGACGCAGCCGATATCGGATTGACGATTCATCCGCATCCCACGTTGTCCGAGACCGTCGCGCTGGCCGCGGAAATGTTCGAGGGAACGATTACCGATCTTTACGCGCCGAAAAGAAAATGAGTTCGCGGCGCTCGCTGAGACGCTAACTGCGAAATCGCTCCTCGATCCAGTAATCTGCGCTGAAAAACCTCCCGCCGCCAATGAAAAACAGGGCAAGCAGCATTACGAAGTAGGTTGCAGCAAATTCGATTCCGCTGTTCGAGATCACGAAGGACCCTGTCTCGGTCAGCCAATCATAGTTGCCATGTTCCTCGAGAATCGCTTTGGCGCGCTGCAAGCGATCGCCCGCGGCGGCAGCGTCATCCGCTTCGATCCCTCCCACATATTCGCTTGCGAAAGGGCTTTTGGAGTCATGGACGGCTTGCCAGCCGTTGTCCCAGTGCACCGAGGTCGCTGCAACTATCATCGTCGCCATCAACGGGATACAGATCCAGCGAGTTGCAATTCCGAACAACAACAGAACAGCACCGACGACCTCTGTTGCAGTTGCGAGAAAAGCCATCAGGGCCGGAGCTGGCAGGCCGAGACCCCAGTCAGGGTTGCCGAACCATGCGACCACGTTGTCAAACCCGCTTACCTTGTTCATGCCGGCGACCCAGAATACCGGGACCAGGTAAAGCCGGAGTGCAAGCGGTCCCAGAAAATCCAATTTTTTCGTAGCGTCCAGTAAGTCCTGGAGCCGGTTGCTGAGTTCAATCATGTATTTCCCCGGTTACTGCTCGTGTGCCGGTTGCTGCTGCTGTGTGCCCAGCAGTATGTGCCGGTCCCTGAGTTCGACCAGCGCCTGACGTCCGGCCTCGCGAAACTGCTCGTCGTCGGACCGGTCGAGTTCCCCGGCGATCTGGGCAAGCAGCTCCGCGCCATCGCGTTGATCGTCGTGCTGCAGCAATTCCAGCAGTCGCGCCGTCACGATGTTGATTTCCATGAAACCGACCTTGTCGTCCGGATCGCGATATACGACCAGATACGTTGCCACCTCGGGTGCGGCAGACGGCTGGAACTGCGGTCCGATGCGGTGTACCGGATAGCGATAACTCAGCGGCCACGCCAGCGGCGACAGAACCGGACGCTGACCGAGCAAATCTCCGTCGCGATCGATTGCATCCCAGTCGGGCTCTTCTTCCGATATCGCGAGGGCCAGTTCGACCCATTCGTAATGAGCGAGCTCAAGTAGCCAATCCGGGTCGCGCTCTTGCCGTTCGCGCTCGTTCTGCAAATAGTGCAGAAACTCCTGCGGCATCTCGAGGAAATAGGGTGTGTGCGAGCGATGTATCGAGAAATAGTCGCGGACCAGTCTGCGCCAGTCGTCCTCGCCGAGGATCCGGCACAATACCGGAAACGTCCCTGCCAGCAGGCTTACTACGTTGTTGAAAAACAGATCGCGGTAGATCGCCATGCGGCGATCCTCGATGTCTTCCGGTGGTGGCGAATTTTGCGGGTCGCGAATGTGCGCTGCGAATGCCCGCTGCAACGCCTTGAAGCTCTGTCGCTCAGCCATGCCGCGCGAGTCCCCCGGCCTGCGTCGACTGCAGCGAATGTACTCTCTGTAACTCGCCGAGCAGCGCCGGTAGCGGCGGGATGTTGAAGTCGCGCTCCAGCAACGTCGGAATCACACCGAACCGGCGGTAGGCCGACTCGAGCAGGGTCCAGACCGGATCGCAAACGTCTGCGCCATGGGTGTCGACCCGAAGGTCCTCGGCTTCGACATAGTGGCCGGCGACATGTAGATAGGCGATACGCTCGGCCGGCATGCACTGCAGGAATTCGAGCGGATCATACCGATGGTTGATGCTGTTTACGTAGATGTTGTTAATGTCGAGCAACAGGTCGCAATCGGACTCCTGCAATACCGCACATACGAACTCGGCCTCGTCCATTTCCTGTCCCGGCGCGGCATAATACGAAACGTTTTCAATGGCGATACGCCGTTCCAGGATGTCCTGTACACGGCGGATCCTGGCGGCGACATAAGTGACTGCCTCGGCCGTAAAGGGGATTGGCATCAAATCATAGAGATGGCCATCATCGGCGCAGTAACTGAGGTGCTCGCTGTATATCCTGACGTTATGCTCGTCGAGAAATTTTTTGATCTCGTGCAGTAATTGCTCATCCAGCGGATGCGGGCCGCCGAGTGATAACGACAATCCATGAGTTACAAACGGGTAACGTTCGGTGAAGAAACGAAATTTCTTTTTTAACGCGCCGCCGATGCGTATCCAGTTCTCGGGAGCGACCTCGAAGAAGTCCACATCGGTCGGAGGCGACTTGCGCATCGCATCCATAAAGCTCCGCCGCAAACCCAGGCCCGCGCCGTTGACTGCATAGGAACGCTGCTCCGGACTTTTCAAATTGCCTCCGCCGATTCTGTTCATGAATTCTGTCACCGTAGACCGGGGACTACCGCTAATTATTACAAAGACGTCGACTAATCGAGCAATTTCCGCAGCCGGGCCAGATAGGCGCGCTCGTCGGGGGCGACCGCCTGACGCTGCGATTCCCAAAGCGTTTCAGCCAGGCAGTCGAGTATTGCATGTTCGGCCTCGTGATGATCGAGTGTTTTTTTACACAGTGCGGAGAAGACCTCGCTGATGCCGGGAGGGCGGTCCGTCGCGATCTGTTCGCGCACCGCCAGGTGGAGGCCCATGTGCAAAAACGGATTCGTTGCGCCGGCCTCCGGATGGTATTCCGCCGTCAATGCCGCCGCCTCGTGCTCGAGTTCCGGCTGGTATTCAGGGTGCGCCTCGACGACCGCGGCAATCAGATGCTCCAGTGGCTCGAGCGGCTGGCCCGCGCGCGCCTTGCGCCAGGCATCGACGTAGCGCTGGCGTAACTGCATACGATCGTCGCCAAAAAACATCAGCTCTTCCGACTTGCGCGGGTCTTGCCCGGCCTTCGCGCTGGCTTGGGTACGGCCGCCACGGTCTTATGTTTGTAATCGCAGAGATCGGCAATGTTACATTCGCCGCACTTTGGCTTGCGGGCGACGCAGATATAGCGTCCATGAAGGATCAGCCAGTGGTGTGCGTCCGGTTTGAATTCATCTGGCACCAGTCGAAGCAGCCGTTTCTCGACTTCCAACACGGTTTTCCCCGGCGCGATGCCCGTGCGATTAGAGACGCGGAAAATATGGGTGTCGACTGCGATAGTGGGTTTACCGAATGCCGTGTTCAGAATGACATTGGCTGTTTTCCGCCCGACGCCGGGCAATGCCTCGAGTTCTTCCCGCGTCTGCGGCACCTCACCGCCATGGCGTTGTTCGAGAATCCGGCAGGTGGCTATGACGTTGCGCGCTTTGGTATTGAAGAGACCGATCGTGCGAATGTGTTTTCGAACTCCTTCGATTCCCAGCGCGAGCATTTCGGCTGCGGTTCCCGCGTCGCGAAACAACCCGGCCGTTGCGAGATTGACGCTCTTGTCCGTCGCCTGCGCCGAGAGAATGACCGCGATCAGCAATTGGAACGGGTTCGAGTAGACAAGTTCGGTGGTGGGACTGGGGTTTGCTGCGCGCCAGCGCGAGAAAATCTCGATCCTGCGTGTCTTGTTCAATCTGGGTACCGCCCGTTCACGCTGCGCCGCCCTCAACGATGGCCGCGCTTGCCGACTGCAGGCGCTGGGCGCGACGCTGGTCCAGGTAGTTCTTGAGTGCTACCAGCAACGCGAGCCCAATAAAGGCACCAGGCGGCAAAATAGCGATCAGCAGCCCGCCAGAGTCTGAGTGTCCCGCGCTCAATTCGCCAAGGATACGGCCAAAGCCAACCAGTTCGCGCATCGCGCCCAGACTCGCAAGAACCGCGGTAAATCCGAGGCCGGTAGCCACGGCGTCGGCTGCAGCGGGCACGACCGCCTGGCGCGAGGCGAAGGCTTCTACCCGGCCGATGATTGCGCAATTGGTGACGATCAAAGGTACGAAAATGCCCAGCACTCTGTGCAGGCCATCGAGATAGGCGCTCATCAGCATGTCTACTGCCGTGACGAATGCGGCGATCACCAGTACGAAAACCGGCAAGCGGATCTCGCGCGGAATATGGTTGCGGGCGAGCGATACCGAAACGCTTGCGCCGAGCATGACCAGGGTGCTGGCGAGACCAAGCGTCAGGCCATTGATAAGGCTGGTCGTAACGGCGAGCAACGGACACAGGCCGAGTAGCTGCACGATTCCCGCGTTCTGGTGCCAGAGCCCGTCTGCAAAAATCTGGCGGTAATCACTTGTGCTCATGGGGCTGACTCGGGTAGCCGGGTGGGTGCAAGATTGCTGCCCGTGGGAGCCTCGAATATCTGCTCTCCGTGCAGCGCAAAATATTGTAAGGCCTTGTAAACGCCGCTTACCACTGCGCGCGGCGTAACGGTTGCGCCGGTGAACTCGTCGAATATGCCGCCGTCTCGCCGCACGCCCCATCCTTCGGCGCCGGGGTCGACCAGCGAGCGCCCGTTGAACGAGAGAATCCAGTCGCCGCGGCGGCGCTCGATCGCGTCGCCAAGGCCGGGGGTCTCCCGATGCGACGTTACCCGGACCCCGAGCAGGTCTCCGTCAACGGTGATCGCGACCAGCAGTGCGATGTCGCCGCTGTATCCATGGGGAGTAATCGGTTGCAGTACTGCAGCGACGGGTTTCCCTTCTCTGCGGACCCTCCAGATGGCGGATGGCTCGCCGCGGCCAAGTAGTTCCGGGTCAAACCCGTAGACGATGTCGGCCAGAGGATCGTTGTCATATTCGGAGCGGGGTAGCAGGTCATCGAGATTGCGCAGTATGAATGCGCGTTCATTGGCTGCGATGCGCGCGGCGGTGGTGGCATGTATGAATGCGAGGAAAGCAACGGCGACGGCCGTCACGACTCCCAGAATCAGCGCCGGGCCGATTGCGCCGGCGAGCCCGCCTCTGCCGCCAGTGTCAGTTGCCATCGCCGTATATCCTAGGGCGCGTATAACGGTCTATCAGTGGCACACACAGGTTCATCAGCAATACGGCAAACGCGACTCCGTCAGGATAGCCTCCCCAGGTGCGGATTACGTAAGTGAGGAGGCCGATACCGGCGGCATAGATCACCCTGCCGCGCGTGGTTGTCGCGGCCGAAACCGGGTCCGTCGCGATGAAGAAGGCGCCGAGCATGGCGGCACCTCCAAAGACATGGAAACCGGGTGATCCGAACTTGCCAGGATCAGCTACCCAGAAAATGAAAGCGCACAAACCGAGGGTGGCCAGCATTGTGACGGGAATATGCCAGCGAATGACCCCCTTGTAGATCAGCCAGATGCCGCCGATGGCCACCCAGTTTGCTATCCACTCCCAGCCGAGCCCGGCAAAGTCGCCGAACATTGCATCGGCGCGAATTTCCGGCATGGTCTGAAGTCGCGCTATCTCGGTTTTGGCAAAATCCAGCGGCGTCGCCATTGTCATGCCATCCCAGCTGGCCGCACCGGGTGGCTTTCCGGTAAGAACGGACTTCAGGGACGAAAAAACTCCCGGAACCGTCTCCGTGAGTTCGCGTGGCGCCAGCCACCGCGTCATTTCAACCGGGAAAGAAATCAGGACGACCGCGTAACCGGCCATTGCCGGGTTAAAGGGATTGAAACCGAGACCTCCATAAAGCTGCTTGGCGAACACGATCGCGAAGACGCCGCCGCAAACGGTGATCCACCAGGGGGTCAGCGGGGGCAAACAGAAAGCCAGCAAGACGCCTGTAACGACAGCGCTCAGATCGCCGAGCGCGGGGCCGACCGGGCGTTGCCGCAGCCGCAGAATCAGTGCTTCGCCGCCGACGCATGCGGTAACGGCGATGGCCATATTGAACGCGAGTCCCGGGCCAAAAAACCAGATGTGTGCGAGCGTTGCCGGGCACAGGGCCAGCAATACCCGGAGCATTACTTGTGTGACGCTGCCAGGTGAGTGCAAAAAAGGCGCCGCAGCTGCAGATACTGGCGTCACTCGGACTGTCCGGGTTCGTTGTTTTCGTCGGCAGCGCGTTTTTTGCGCGCCATGATCTCGTCAATCGCGGCACGCCTGCCGCTATCCGATCGCGCTTTCTCCAGCGCTTCGCGTTTGGCGGCCAGGCGTGCCTGTCGCTCCGCTTTCTGTTTTTCGAGGCGGGCATTGCGTGCCTCGAATCTCTGCCGCGCATGTTCGGCGCGTTCGTGTTCGATAAATTGTTTGTGCAACTGGCTCTTGCCCCAACGGAAATACTGCGTCAGAGGCAGATGGCTGGGGCAAACGACGTCACAGCAACCGCACTCGATGCAGGCGTCGAGGCCGAATTCCCGTGCCGGTTCGAAACGCTCGTCACGCAACTCCCAGTACATTTGCTGTGGCAGCAGCCGGGCCGGGCAGACCTCGGCACAGTCTCCGCATCGAATGCACGGGCGCTGATTCTGTCCGTCCGACAATTCGTTGGCCGGCAGAACAAGCAGGCAGTTCATCGCCTTGACGACCGGGACGCGATCGTCCTGTAACGGAACGCCCATCATCGGGCCGCCCATGATCAGACGCGCTGACGGATCGTTGCATCCGCCGGCTGCCGCGACCAGTTCCCGTATCGGAGTGCCGATGCGCACGTCGAAATTGCCTGGCGCAACCAATGCCGGCCCGGTCACTGTGGTTATTCGTGAGGTGAGCGGTTGGCCACGGCACACAGCACGGCCAACCGCGGCCGCGGTGCCGACGTTCAGGCAGACCAGTCCGATGTCCTGCGGCAGGCCGCCGCGCGGCACCTGGCGTCCGGTAAGCGCTTCGATCAGTTGTCGCTCGCCTCCGGCCGGGTAGAGACTGAAAATGCGTTCCAGCCGGAGCCGCTCGTCGCCTGCGTCGCGAATCGCTGTCTCCATCGCCGCGATAGCCTCGGGTTTGTCGCGCTCGATTGCGACGAGACAGTCTTTGCTGCCAAGCGCTCGCAACAGAATCCGGGCGCCGGTGATAATACTGTCGGCGCGTTCGCGCATCAGGCCATCGTCACAACTGATGTAGGGTTCGCATTCGGCGCCGTTCAGGATCAGCGTTACGTTGGCCGCTGCGCGCCCGATCTTGGCACCGGTTGCGAATACCGCGCCACCGAGTCCAACGATGCCACTTTGCGCAATGCGCTCCGTGAGAGACTCCGGTGCGGCGTTTTCCCAGTCAGTGATGGCGCCAAATTCGTGGCAAGCGCGATCTTCCCCGTCGCTCTCAATGACCAGCATGTGGGCGCTCGACATTTGTGCAGTCGGCGCCGGCAGATCCTGAAAATCAGCCACAATCCCGGATGTGGGGGAGTGTATCGCGGTCCCGGGCCGGCCTTCCTGGGCCGCGACAATCTGGCCGCCCAATATCCGGTCGCCGACGGCGACGCAGGGCAGCGCGGCTGGGCCGTGATGCTGCTCGAGCCAAAGATAGTAGCGCTCGGACAATGGCAGCGAGGCAATGGGCTTGCCAGTGGCGAGCTTGCGATGTCCATCGAGTTTGAGCCCGCCATGGAACCGCCCGGGAGTCACTGCAATGCGTGTCGAATTCATTGCCAGCGCCGCCTCATATCGTCGAAGTGGCCACGTCGGGGCGTGTCCATTGCGGCTTGCTATTCGCATCGGCGACTGGTGTCAGGTCGATACAGTCGACAGGGCAGGGCGGCAGGCACAGTTTACAGCCGGTACATTCGGTCGCTATGACTGTGTGCATCTGGCGTGGCGCACCGATGATTGCATCTACCGGACATGCCTGTATGCATAGCGTGCATCCGATACAACGCGGTTCGTCCACAACGGCGACGATCGTGTTTTCCTCGGGGTCGACATCGTGCGCCATGGGCTTGACCTCTCGTCCAAGGAGATCGGCAAGCGCCCTGATTGCGGCATCGCCACCGGGCGCGCAGAGGTTAATGTCGGCCTCCCCAGCGGCAATCGCCTTTGCGTAGGGACGACAGCCCGGATAACCGCATTGAGCGCATTGGGTTTGTGGAAGCAGGGCATCGATCTCTTCCTCCACCTCGTCGCCTTCGACCTGGATGCTGCGTGCGGCGATTCCGAGTACCAGACCGAGTGCAGCCGCGAGTATGCCGAGCGCCACGATAGCCGTTATTCCCTCCATCTCAATACCGGCTCAGTCGAGTCCCGCGAAGCCCATAAACGCCAGCGACATCAGTCCGGCTGTCACCAGCGCTATGGCGGCACCCTGAAATGGCGCGGGGACGTCGGCGCGATCAAGTCTTTCGCGTAGTCCGGCAAACAGCAGCAAGACGAGCGAAAAACCCAGTGCGGCGCCGAATCCGTAAGCAAGCGATTGCATGAGATTGTGGCTCATCTGCAGATTTAGCAATGCAACGCCCAGCACTGCGCAATTCGTCGTAATCAGTGGAAGGTAAATGCCCAGTACCTTATGCAGGAGCGGGCTCGCACGCTCGACCGCCATTTCGGTAAATTGCACCACCGCGGCAATTACCAGTATGAAGCTCAAAGTCCGCAGATATTCCAGCTGCAACGGCTGCAACAGATACAGTTCGACCAGGTAACTCAGTCCGGCTGCGAGAGTCAGGACAAACGTCGTTGCGGCGGCCATACCGATCGCGCTCTCGGTCTGCCGCGATACACCCATGAACGGACACAGCCCGAGGAACTTGGTCAGTACGAAATTGTTGACCAGTACCGCGCTGAGGATGATGAGCGCCAGATCAGTCACAGCAGGCTGACTACTTGACGCGCATGCCCGGTGTCGCACCATCGTCCGGCGACAGGATAAACAGGTCTTCGCCGCCCGGGCCGGCTGCGAGGACCATTCCCTCCGAGACGCCAAACCGCATCTTGCGCGGTGCGAGATTGGCGACCACGACGGTCAGCCGGCCCACCAGCTGGTCCGGGAGATACGCGGACTTGATGCCGGCGAAAATTTGCCGCGTCGATTCGCCGATATCAACCTCCAGGCGCAACAACTTTTCAGCGCCTTCGACAGTTTCGGCAGCGACGATCCGCGCGATGCGAAGATCGATGGCGGCAAATTGGTCGATGGAAATAGTCGGGCCCGCATCTTCACTTGCTGCGGCGGCCTCCTGCGCCTGGCCGGGGCCGGGTTCGCGTGCGGCCGCGAGCATTTTGTCCACGGCCTTCTGTTCGACCCGGACACCTAGCGGTTTGTACCGACTGATCGAATGCCCGAGTAGCGGTCTGGCAGCGTCGGCCCAACTCCATGGTCCGCACTGCAGGAATTCCTCGGCCAGGGCGGCGCGGCCAGGGAGCACGGGCTTCAGGTAAATCATCAATGTTCGAAACAGGTTCAGCCCCTGGGTGCATACAGCCTGGATAGCGCTCGAGGTCGCATCTTCTTTCGCCATTACCCAGGGTTTGTGTTCGTCGATGAACTGATTCGCCAGATCCGCCAGCGCCATGATTTCCCGCATCGCCTTTGCATAGCGACGCTCTTCATAATACTGGGCGATAGTCTCGCCACGATGTGCAAACTGGGCAAACGCCGATTCGTCGAAAAGCGTGTCTGCCAAATTTCCGGCGAAATTTCGCGAAATAAATCCGGCGCAACGGCTTGCCAGATTGAACAGCTTGCCGACCAGATCGGAATTGACCCGCGCAACAAAGTCCTCGAGGCTTAGATCGAGGTCATCGATCCCGGGGCCCAGCTTGGTTGCGTAGTAGTAGCGAAGATACTCAGGCTCAATGTGCTCACGGAAGGTGTGGGCCGTGATGAACGTCCCCCGCGACTTGGACATTTTCTGGCCGTTTACGGTCAGAAATCCATGCGCAAAAATAGCGCTCGGGCGGCGAAAGCCGGCTGCCTCCAGTACCGCCGGCCAGAACAGCGAGTGGAAATAGATGATGTCCTTGCCGATGAAGTGATAGAGCTCCGCGTCGCTGTCCGCGCCCCAGAAACTGTCGAATTCCAGTTCATCGCGTCGCGCGCAAAGGTTGAGGAAGCTCGCCATGTAACCGACCGGGGCATCGAGCCACACATAAAAGAACTTGTCGTCGGTGCCGGGGATTCGAAAGCCGAAGTATGGCGCATCGCGGGTGATATCCCAGTCCTGCAGACCGGCATCGAACCACTCGCTGAGTTTGCGGGCAACGCTTTCATGCATGTGCCCGCCCTCAATCCACTCGCGCAGCGAATCTTCAAATTCGGCGAGCTTGAAAAAGTAATGGGTCGTCTCGCGCTGCACGGGTGCGGTTCCCGACAACACGGACAACGGGTTTTTCAGGTCGGAGGGGGAGTAGGTCGCACCGCATACTTCGCAACTATCGCCATACTGATCCGCGGCGCGACACCGCGGACACTCGCCGCGGACAAAACGGTCGGGCAGAAACATGCCCTCTTTTTCGTCATAGGACTGGGTGATCGTTCGCTCGGCGATATAACCAGCATTCTGGAGCCGTGAAAAAATGGTTTCCACGAGCTGGCGATTTTCCGCCGAATGCGTCGTATGAAAATTGTCGAAGTCGATCTGGAATTCGGCAAAGTCACGCTGGTGCTCTGCGCTCATCGTGGTGATGAGTTCCTCCGGCTCGATTCCCAGTTCGCGTGACTTGAGCATTACCGGTGTGCCGTGAGCATCTGTGGCGCAGACGTAGATGCACTCGTTGCCTCGCATGCGCTGGAATCGCACCCAGATGTCAGTCTGCAGGTACTCGACCAGATGACCAATATGGATGGAGCCGTTGGCATACGGCAGGGCGCTGGTGACCAGGATTTTACGTGGTTTGGAAGGCATTCCGGCTGCAGTCCGTGGCAAATGGTGCAAAGCGGAAATTATGCCACATGCCCGCGCCCGCATGCGCGCGGAAAATTATGAGCAAAAAGCGGGTGCGATCAGACGCCCTGACCCTTGAGGTCTTCGAATTTGCTCTTGTTTATCGCCTTCTGATAGACCTCGTCGCCGGTGATCTGACGTTTTCGGTGCAATTGCTGGAGATCGCCGTCCATCGTTTGCATGCCGGCCTGGGCGCCGCTTTGCATCACATTCTCGAGCTGGTCGAGTTTGCCCTGGCGGATCAGGTTTGCCACGGCCGGCGTATTGACCAGAATCTCCAGGGCTGCGATTCGACCCTGCTGGTCCGCACGCTTGACCAGTTGCTGCGAAATAACGCCACGCAACGAGGTTGAGAGCATTGCCCTGATCTGCGCTTGTTTCTCATGCGGAAAAACGTTGACGATTCGATCCACCGTGGCAGCCGCGCCGTTGGTGTGAAGCGTGCCCATCACGAGGATTCCCATTTCCGCAGCTGTAACGGCAATGCTCATCGTCTCGAGGTCGCGCATTTCGCCTATCAGAATGACGTCGGGATCTTCGCGCAGGGCAGAATGAAGTGCTTCGGCGAAATTTCCACAGTGAGCGCCGATTTCGCGTTGACTGATCAGGCAACCCTGGCGCCGGTGCACGAACTCGATGGGATCCTCGATCGTCAGGATGTGGCCTTTGAGACGTTTGTTCAGCACGTCGATGATGGCCGCCAGCGTGGTCGACTTGCCCGAACCCGTCTTACCGGTGACCAGGATCATCCCGCTGCGGTATTTGCACAGGTTGTAGATGACACTCGGCATGCCGAGTTCCTGCAGCGTCAGCGCTTGCGACGGGATGGCACGAAAAATCCCGCCCATGCCGTTCAGGTGGCGAAATACGTTGACCCGGAACCGGCCGACGTTTTCGAGCTGATACGCGAAATCGGCGCCATCGCGCTGCTCCAGTGTTTCGCGCGCGTTGAACGGCATGATCTCCATCAGCGCCGTTTCGGCCAGGGTCTGCGAAATCGTTGCTTCGTCAAGAACCGTGAGGTCGCCGTTGACCCGGATGCGCGCCGGCCCGCCGGCGAGGAAATGCAGGTCGGACCCTTCCTTCTCTAGCAGCTTAAGCAGGTATTGATCGATTTGATTCACGTTTCCTACCGTACGGTTCGGATATGGCGGTCGCGATTACTCGACCAGGTCGATTTTTGGCAAAAGGCCGGTATCGGTAATGAAGCGCTGGAACCTCTTCTTGTCGATCGCGTAGTTGTAGGCGTCGTCGGGGTCCACTTCCTTTGCCTGTATGGCCTGCAACAACGCCTGATCCATCAACTGCATGCCGATGTCGCGGCCGGTTTGCAGCTGTGACGGAATCTGGTGAGTCTGGTCGGACATGATGCATTTTGCGATGGCGCGTGTAGTAAGCATGACCTCAATGATCGCCTTGCGTCCCTGGCCCTCATGCGCCTTGACCAGGATCTGCGTGACTACCGCCTGCAGGCTCTGCGCCAGAAAGCTTTTTGTCTGCTCGCGTTGCTCGGCAGGCAGCGCATCGACGATGCGATCGATCGTCTTGGTTGCGCTGGTTGTATGGAGCGTGCCGAGGACAAGGTGACCGGTCTCCGCTGCCGTCATTGCCATGCTGATGGTTTCGGGGTCGCGCATCTCGCCGACCAGGATCACGTCGGGGTCTTCACGCATCGCTGCACGCACGCCATCGGCGAAGCTGTGAATGTGCGTACCGAGTTCGCGTTGAATTACCTGCGCGCGCTTGCTGTCATGGACGAATTCGATCGGGTCCTCGAGGCTGATGATGTTGACCGCCTTCGTTTTATTGATGAGGTCGATCATTGCCGCCAGGGTGGTCGATTTGCCGGTTCCGGTGGACCCGGTAACCAGCACCATGCCCTGGTGCAGGTCGCAGAGTTTCTCGACGACGCTCGGCAGGCCGAGGCCGTCCAGGGTCGGAATGTTCGATGGGATGTAGCGGAAGGTTGCCCCGGGTCCGGTGTCCTTGCGGAACAGATTGACTCGAAACCGGGCGCCTTCTTCGGCAACGTAGGAGAAATCCAGATCGTTACCGCTCTGAAAATGTTTCTTTTGAGTGGCCGTCAGAATCTCGTCGATATAGCTCTCCAGTTCCGTATCGGCCAGGTCCCGGAACTTGATCGGCAGCAGGTCTCCGTTCATCCGCAGCATCGGCGGAACCCCGACCGCAAGATGTATATCCGAGCAACCCTGGGCAAGACCCAGTTTCAGGAAGGAATCGATACGTGCCATTGACTATCTCATCGGCCGACGGGAGCAGCCCACATGATAGTCGAAGGCGATGCACATTCAAGCACATCCGATCGAATCAAAGCAGGTCCTCGAGGTTCTTGCGAAGTTCGTCCATCGACTGGTGCCGTTTCAGGCGATCGACGGACATGGCCTTGGTGACCAATTCTGCGACCGGGTCGGGGAGGTTTGCGTTGACCTCGCGAATTGGCAGCGCCTTGCCCTGCACATGCTGGTACATGACCGCCATATGATCGCCCTTGCTGTAGGGCGGTATACCGGTCAGCATTTCGTAGAGGATTACCCCAAGGCTGTAAATGTCAGCCTTCTCATCTACCTTCTTGCCGAGAATTTGCTCTGGCGCCATGTACTTGGGCGAACCGATGACGTAACCGGTTTTGGTCAGCTGCGTATCGCCGCTGGAGCGCGCCGCGGCGACACCGAAGTCCACGATTTTCACCAGGCCTTCGTTGTTGATTAGGATGTTGGCGGGTTTTAGATCGCGGTGAATGATGCCGGCCTGATGGGCGACGCACATGCCGTTTGCGATATCGGTAGCGATGCGCAATGCGTGTTCCGGCGCCATCGGTTTTTGGTCTACGATTTCGTTGCCAAGCGTGTGCGATGGAAAATACTCCATCGAAATGGCGTAGTTGCCGCCCATGTACAGAAAATCATAGATGCGGATGACATTTTTGTGAGTAATTTTTCGCGAGAACCGTAACTCGTGCACAAAGCGCTTCATCATCTCCTCGTCGGAGGAGACGTTGGGGTTCAGGAATTTGAGAATCAGGCGTTCGTCGACCACGGTGTCTTCCATCAGTAGCACGGTGCCAAACGCGCCCTTGCCGATTTTCTGGATATAGCGGTACCGGCCTTCGATTACATCGCCGGGTTTCAGCGTGGAAATGTCGAGTTTGGCATCGCGTTTGTGTTCAGCGACAACCTCGGCAATCTGCTCGGATTCGATCAGCAGCGTTTTCGCTGGTTCCTGGAACTTTTCTGCCTCTTCCCGCGCCGCCATCATCGTTGGCGAGTAGCGGTTGTCCAGATCATGGATCGCATTGTGAACCGCGCGCTGGACGGTTTCGTCACCGAGTTGAGCCTGGCGGTTCAACTGCGTTCGAACCGTGTCGGCGCGTTCTTCGTCGGCGAGCCGTGACAACGCGTGGATTGCCTCGACCTTTATTTCCTTGTCGTTGGTATCCAGCATCGGGATCAATTTGGCGATGATTTTATGATCGCCCAGTTTGCCGAGCGCGCGGATCGCCGGAGGAATCGAACGCGGATCGCCGCCAAGCATTTTCAACAGCGCCGGCACGGCTTTCGTACTGCCGATGTCGGCCAGCGCATCGGCGGCGCGCTCGCGAACCCACCAGTCCTTGTCCTCCGTGGCCGCCATCAGGTGCTTGATCGCGCGGGTATCCTTGGTTTGGTTGAGAATTTCAATAGCCGCGCGGCGAATGTCCTCGTCATCGTCCTTGACCAGGCTGATCACCGCTTCTACGACTCGCGGACCGCCGATCTTGGCCAGCGCATCGGCCGCGCGTGATCTTACCCACCAGTCTTCGTCTTTCAACGCCTGCAGAAGGTCCTTGATCGAATTCGCGTCGCCGATCTCATTGAGTACCTCCACCGCGGAACGGCGTGAATACTCGGACTCGTCTTTCAGAACCTGGACCAGATGGCGCATCGTGTCCGGATGGCGCAACCGTGAGATGACGTCGACGGCTTTGCTCTGAACCTCGAGGTCCGGATCACGCAACAAGTCGCACAATGTCTCGATATTGTCCGCGTGGCTCATTCGGCCCATCGCGGAAATTGCCGCTTGCCGCACCATCTTGTTGCGGTCTTTCAGTTGCCGTTCGAGTGCCTGCTGAACATCCGGCTGGTCGAACCGAGACAGGATATTGATCAGGTGTACGCGTACGAGTGGATCTTTTCCCTCGATACGGTTTATCAGGTCACCGACAATGCTGGAATCGGCCATTTCGCCGATTAGTTTGAACATGGCCGCCTTCTCGGACGGTTCGAGATCGTAGACTTTGCTCAGCAATGAGCGAACGTTGAGCTTGTCCTTGTGGGTCATCAGCACGCCCATCAGCGCCGCCTTGGCGATTTCCTCGTCGTCGAGGAAGTCGACAAGCTTGTTGGGATCGAACTGCTTGCTGCTGGAGAGCGCCCACGCAACGCCGGATACCGCTCGAGGGTTGCCGTCGGAGAGCCCGGAAACCACCATGGGCAGGGTCTTGTTGTTTGTCAGCGCCGACAACACTTCGACGTAGACGACAGTTTCGCTTTTGTCGCCATGGGCCATCGCATCTATGATTTTCGGGATGGCTTTCGGCCCGATCGAGCGCAGGGCGCTGGCCGCCTTCTGCGTTTCCACGGAATTGGGATCGCTCGCCTCTTTGATCTGGGCGATCAGACGTTCCGATTTAAGAGATCCAAAAAGCTTGAGCATAGTGGCATCGACGTGGCGCGGCACCCGAGTCCGGGCAGCCGGCGCGACGCCAGGCAAACTCCCAAATTGTCCTGCAAACTGGCTTTCCCGGTTGCCGCCGTTCCCCCGACGACCGCACTGCTTAGCGGCTGCCACAACGACCCGGTTGATTTCAAACCCCTACGATACCGTGCTTGCCCCCGTGGTCCAAGCCTTTGACAGGGCCAAAAATGTGGCATCGGTTGCATTATTTGCACGGCAAAGGGGCACTTTGGCGTCCGAACCCCCGGCCCGCGCTGGTATGCGTCCCGGATTACGTTAAGATTGCGCCTTTTCCCCGCCCGGGGCAGTGAACGACGGAGTAGCAGGATGAGCGAGCCGCGCAAGGACCAGATCGAGGCTGCAATCGGTGAGTATCAGGATCCCTACCTTGAGACCGACCTTCTAAGCGCCAAGGCGGTCAAATCGATCGAAGTGAATGAAGGGGCCGCCAGCGTCGCGGTTGAGCTGGGTTTTCCGGCCGACGGTTACAAGCCGCTCCTGGAGAAGGAACTGCGCGCGAGAATCGGCGCGGTGGAGGGGGTCACGGAAGCCCGGGTGGAGGTTAGCTGGAAGGTTGTCGCACATGCGGTCCAGCCGACGCTCAAGCCGTTGGGGTCGGTTCGCAATATCATTGCCGTTGCCAGTGGCAAGGGGGGAGTCGGCAAATCAACGACCGCCGCCAACCTCGCTTTGGCGCTGGCGGCCGATGGTGCCCGGGTTGGTCTCCTCGATGCAGATATATATGGTCCGAGTCAGCCGCGGATGCTCGGAGTGCGAAGCGAGCGCCCGCAGACAACGGATGGCAAGACGATGCGTCCGATCCGGACGCTTGGGCTGGTCTGTATGTCGATCGGATTCCTGATTGACGAAGACCAGCCGATGGTCTGGCGCGGACCCATGGTGACCCAGGCGCTGAACCAGTTGCTGAGCGAGACCGACTGGGGAGAACTCGACTATCTTCTGATCGACATGCCGCCAGGCACCGGCGACATCCAGCTGACGCTGTCGCAGAACGTCCCGGTCAGCGGTGCGCTGATTGTAACGACACCGCAGGACATTGCGTTGCTGGACGCGGTGAAGGGTCTGAAGATGTTCGAGAAGGTAAACGTGCGCGTGCTCGGTGTCATCGAGAACATGAGTACCCATATCTGTTCGGCCTGCGGGCACGAAGAGGCAATATTCGGCAGCGGCGGCGGCGCCCGGATCGCAGCCGACAATGAAGTGCCTCTCCTCGGCGCAATTCCGCTCGATCTGAGCGTGCGTGAGGAGGCGGACAGCGGCCGGCCAACCGTGGTGGCCCAGCCCGACGGCGAGATTGCCCATCGCTATCTTGAAATCGCACGACGAATGGGCGCCCGATTGTCGATGCTGGCGCGCGACTATAGCCGGCTATTTCCAAAAATCAGCATCGAGGACAACTGATGAGTATCAAGTCGGACAGGTGGATCCGGCAAATGGCCGAATGCCATGGCATGATCGAACCGTTCGAAGCGGGTCAGGTCCGCGCCAACGAACATGGCAAGATCGTTTCCTACGGCACGTCCAGTTACGGCTACGATGTGCGTTGCGCGGCGGAGTTCAAGATATTTACCAATATCAATTCCGCGGTCGTCGATCCGAAAACATTCGATGCGAACAGTTTCGTCGACTTCGGCGGTGACGTCTGCATCATCCCTCCAAATTCGTTCGCGCTGGCGCGGACCGTCGAGTATTTTCGAATTCCGCGCAATGTGCTGACGATATGCCTCGGGAAGTCGACCTATGCCCGTTGCGGCATCATTGTCAACGTCACGCCTCTCGAGCCGGAATGGGAGGGCCACGTTACCCTCGAATTTTCCAATACGACACCACTGCCAGCGCGGATTTATGCGCACGAAGGCGTGGCGCAGATGATCTTTTTCGAGTCTGACGAGGTCTGCGAAGTTTCGTATCGGGATCGTGGCGGCAAGTATCAGGGCCAGCAGGGAGTTACGTTGCCGCGCGCCTGATCAGTCTTCGAGCACGGCATTCCCGTCCAGGGTCAGCTGTTTCAGCTGGATGCGCGCACGCAGACCGCGTTTGTCGTGAATTTCGAATTTCACCGGAACGAAACCAAGGTCCGGCGCGAACCAGATGGTCGTGCTGCGGTCGGACTCATCGCGGTGCTGCAGAAATTTCACGGTCTCGTAGACGCCGCCGCCCAGTTCAATCCGATCGGCGCCCTGCGGAGTGATGTCGAATACCTTGATCCGGTCACGTTCGATCAGCGTCAATGACGGTGGTGGCGCGCCGCGGCGAAGGCCGAGGCCGATCGCAAGCGGCAGAATGTGTCTCTCGATCATGCCCGGGGCCAGTTCAAGTGTTGCCTCGCGGCCCTTGTCGATCGTCGCCACCGTGCCGTTCGCCCAGTCAAATTCAGCGCGCGTATCGTCTCTGGGGTCTGCTTTCCCCGCATCCCTGAGGTAGGAGAGCGCAACGAGACCGTCCTCGCTGACTCTAAACCGGCTAATTTCCAACGCCTGGCGCGGCACGAAAAATGTCGCCAGCCCGCGCGATTTGCCGCGTGTCTCGAAAATATACTCCGCGCCTTCTTCACGCAGCGTCGAGACGATCTCGGCCGCGCGAAAACCCGAACTGTGTAAATGGTAATTCGCCTGGTAGGGTTCGAGGCGCGGACCGCTGTCTGCGGCATTCGCCGCTTCGGGCCAACCAGGCAGCACGGCGTAAGCCAGGATCAGGGCAGCGACTCGGGTCCGGACAGGTGTTTCCATACAATCGGTTTCTCCAGTGGCCGGCCGTCGAATTGTGGTATTGCTCCGGTCCATTGCAAGCGGCCCGTGCCAATCCAGTTAATTACACGGGGATAGATTATGTGCTCGCGTTGCTGAACGCGGGCTGAAAGCGCGGCCTCGTCATCATCGGGCTCGACCGCGACCTCGGCCTGTGCCACGACCGGACCGCCGTCGAGTTCCGCGGTAACAAAATGAACGCTGGTGCCGTGTAATGTATCGCCGTTTTCGAGCGCGCGGCGATGGGTATGCAGGCCGCGGTAACGAGGAAGCAGGGACGGGTGAATGTTGAGCATTCGCCCGCGGTAAGCTTGAACCAGCTCCGCATTGAGGATGCGCATGAAGCCGGCGAGAACCACCAGGTCGGGGTCAAAGGCATCGATGCGTTCGGCGATCATGCGATCGAAATCGTGCCTGTCCGGAAAGTCGGTTCGGCTGACTACAGCGGTCGGGACGCCGGCCTTTTGTGCGCGTATCAGGCCGTAGGCGCCGGGTATATCGCTGATGACTCCGCATATTGTGACTGCCGACAATTCATCGCCGCGTGAGTCCAGCATCGCCTGAAGATTGCTGCCATTGCCCGAGATCAAAACGACCTGACGCAACGACCGCTGGGCCATCAGGAAATCTCCACCGTGCGTTCTCCCTCGCGGATGTGGCCAATCACCCGGGCTGTCTCGCCGGCGCTTGCCAGTACCTCAATGGCACGGTCGGCATCGTCGGCGGAAACCACGACGCACATGCCGATTCCGCAATTGAATGTACGATACATTTCGGCTGCTTCGATGTTGCCGTGTTTTTGCAGCCACTCAAATACGGCCGGCCGCTCGATACGGTCTTCATTGAGCGCCGCTCCCAGTCCGTCGGGCAGCACTCGCGGGAGGTTTTCGGCAAGACCGCCACCGGTGATGTGGGCGAGGGCGCGGACCTCGACCTGTCGCAGCAGCTCACGAACTGGCCTGACATAAATGCGGGTAGGTGCCAGCAACTGTTCACCGAGCAACCCGTCGCCGAGTCTGTCGGTGAGCCGACAACCGCTGACCTCGATAATCTTGCGAACCAGGGAGTAGCCATTCGAGTGCGGTCCCGATGAGGCCAGTCCGATCACGCAGTCGCCGGGCTGGGTGCCCGATCCGTCGATGATCTGCTCGCGTTCCACGATGCCGACACAAAATCCGGCCAGGTCGTAATCACCGGGCTGGTAGATTCCCGGCATTTCGGCCGTTTCACCGCCTATCAGTGCCGCGCCGGCCTGGCGGCAGCCGTGCGCTATCCCCGCAACTACCGCCTCGGCGACTTCGAGTTCGAGGCGCGATGTCGCGTAGTAATCGAGAAAAAACAGTGGCTCCGCTCCGGTCACCAGCACGTCGTTGACGCACATCGCAACGAGATCGATGCCAATGGTGTCGTGTATCCCCATCTCGATGGCGAGTTTCAGCTTTGTGCCAACCCCGTCGGTTCCAGATACCAGAACGGGATTGCTATAGCGCTCGAGCGGCAATGCGAACAGGCCGCCGAAGCCGCCGATTCCGCTCAGCACCTCTGCCCGGCGAGTGCTTTCAACACTCGATTTGATGCGCTGGACCAGCTCATTTCCGGCATCGATATCGACACCGGCATCCCGGTAGGTAAGGGATGTTTTCTTGTTCATGGGTGACTCGGCTCAGTGATTGATTGGGGTGGCGCGCCGCAGCGGCGCCGCCGGCTATGTATTGTACACCGGGCGGTGTGGGAGAATGTGCGCCGGGTGCAGCGCAGTAAGAGGAGATATCTGTTGCCGAAATTCTGGAAAAACGCGATTCTGCTGTCCGCGGCGCTGGCGGTTTGCGGGAACCTGTGGGCTGCCGCGGTTGCGGGTCTGTACGAGGCTTCAGTCGAGGTCGAGGACCGCACTGCAAACAGCGTTGCGGCCGGTTACTCGAGGGCGCTCGAGCAGGTATTGATCCGGGTAACCGGATATCGCCGCATAGAGCCGGGCGATGGGGCGTATGAGTTGCTTGGTTCGGCGCGTAGTTTCGTCCAGCAATACCGATTTCTCGATGACGGCCAACTCTGGGTGCGCTTCGATGAGGACGCGGTCAATGCCCGACTTGTCGAGCGTGGCGAGCGGCTCTGGGGTTCGGAGCGCCCGGAGACGCTGATGTGGCTGGCTCTGGACAACGGCCGCGGCGAACGCGCGCTGCTCGGTGCCGAGGACGTTGGCGACATGCCCGATCTCCTTCGTGAGCGTGCCGCGCGGCGCGGCCTGCCGTTGCTTTTGCCTCTCAACGACACTGCGGATATGCAGACGTTGACGTTTTCCGATGTATGGGCCGGTTTTGACGACAAGATCAGTGAGGCGTCGGAGCGCTATGGCGCTGACGCGGTCCTTGTTGGGCGCGCCCAACTGCAGCAGAACCGCCAGTGGCGCGTGCGCTGGACCCTGATGATGGGGGCGACACAGGCGCAGGCGCTGGGCGGGCTCGAGGCCGGTATCGATCTTGCAGCGGACAGGTTTGCCGAGTTATTTGCAGTTCGTGGCAGCCCCGAGAGCGGCGATCTGATACTGACGGTGGGCGGGATCGAGGAATTTGCCGAATATGGTGCCGTGGCGAGTTATCTGGAACAACTCAGTTTGGTCGAACGCCTGGCGGTAGACGAGGTGTCCGCCGACGGTATTCGATTCCGGCTGAGTCTTCGCGCCGAGCCGGAAATGCTGGAGCGTACGATCGGGCTTGGCACCCTGCTTGAATCCGACCCCTCGCCGGATAGGTCCGGGTCCGTACAGTCATTGCGGTATCGCTATCGCCGATGAATCTCAAGTTCATACCCAACCTGATTTGCATTATGCGCATGGTGCTGGTTGCGCCGATCGTAATGTTGTTGGTGCGCGGTGAATTTGAGAATGCATTGCTGTTGTTTTTCGTTGCCGGGTTTTCAGACGGGCTGGACGGTTTCCTGGCGCGGCGTTTTGACTGGCGGACCCGCCTTGGCGGCATTCTGGATCCGCTGGCGGACAAGCTGCTGATGTTCAGTGTTTACATTACCCTGACCTACGTTGGCCTGAATCCGTTGTGGCTGGCGCTGGTAGTGATCGGGCGCGATTTGCTGATCGTGGGTGGCGGATTTGCCTACAATTTCCTGGTCAAGCCTGTTGAAGGCGAGCCGAGCGGGGTCAGCAAGATCAATACCGGCATCCAGCTGCTGTACGTGCTTGCAGTGCTGTCGGCCGCTGCCTACCCGGCACTTGTACCGGGCTGGACGGTTTTGTTTCTCGGCAGCCTGGTGTTGGTTACCACCGTGACCAGCGGTATCGATTATGCATGGCGCTGGGGTATGCGCGCTTACCGGGTAAGCCACGAGCCGACATGAGCCAGTTGCCCCTGCCGGTGGCGTTGCCTGATCAGGCGCGGATGGAGTCCTTCTATCCCGGTCCGAATCGTGTTGTGCTCGACTACATGCGCCGTTTTTCGGCGCAGTCGGACGATCCGGTCGTCTGGTTATGGGGTCCGCCAGGCAGTGGCAAGAGCCACCTCTGTCAGGCCTTGTGCCGGGCCGGCATTGACCGCGGCGCGCAGTGTGCCTATTTCGCGCTGGCCGGGCAGCCGCTGCCGCCGGCGCAAATCGTTTCTGGTTGGGACCGCGCCGAATTATTGTGTTTTGACGATATCGACCGGATTGCCGGCAACGCGGAGTGGGAGGCGGCGCTGTTTACGCTTTTCAACCAGGGCCGCGAACATGGCGCCCGCTGGTTGGTCACGTCTTCCGCACCACCTGCCGCGGTAGCAATCCAGCTGCACGATCTCCGATCGCGCCTGAATTGGGGGCCGGTTTTCGAACTTGGTTCGATGGAGGACGATGACCGGTTGCGCGCGCTGCAATTAAGGGCCAGTTTTCGCGGGCTTGAGCTGCCCGAGGAAACCGGGCGGTACCTGCTCGCCCGATATCCGCGTGACAGCCATTCCCTTTTTCGTCTGCTCGATCAGCTCGACCGCGCTTCGCTCAGCGCTCAGAGAAGATTGACGATCCCGTTCGTCAAGAGCGTGGTGCCGGCGTCGCGCTGATTCTCGTTCCGAGACTCGCGACAATAAACTGGACCAGCCCGGTCAGCGCGAAGACCGCAGCCCAGAGTCGTTGGGCCGGGTTGGCAACCAGTTCGACTATCGCGATACCGAGATACGGAATTATCAGGACACAAAGCCACTGATATGCCCTGACAGGATCGGTCCGGTAGACGATCGCCGGAATCAACAGTGGCAGGGCCAGGCCGGCGGCGGCAACCGGACCGACAGCCGGCACGAACCGGTACAGAAAAAGGCCCAGAAAAAATAACGACAACGATGCGGCGGCAGCGTCGAGGATGGGTGCCCGGACTGTCATCGCAACGGCCCGGAGGAGGGGCCGCAGAGACGCGAAGCAAGGTCTGCCACACGCCTGCCGAGCGCCCGCGCAAGCTCGTTCTCCTGTTCAGTCAGAGCTGGCCTGGCTCCGTCGGGCCGATAGGCGCTGGCGCCATACGGACCGCCACCGCTGGTCGTCGAACCCACCGCGGCCTCGGTGTAGGGCAACCCGGTGATGACCATGCCGTGATGAAGAAGGGGCAGCATCATTGTCAACAGCGTGCTCTCCTGGCCACCGTGGAGGCTGGAAGTAGACGTGAATGCGGCCGCGGGCTTGCCGGCCAGTGCGCCGTTGAGCCAGAGCGCGCTGGTCTGGTCGAGAAAGTATTTCAGCGGGGCCGCCATATTGCCAAAATGGGTCGGACTGCCGATGATCAGCCCGGCACACCCTGCGAGCTCCTCCAGAGTGGCGTAGGGAGGGCCGCTATCGGGTATCGGCGGTGCGACTGCCTCGCATTCGCCGGAGACACCCGGGACGGTTCGCATTATTGCGCTCGCCGTTGGCACGGTTTCCACGCCACGACAGATCTGCCGCGCCAGCCGTTCAGTGGAGCCGTGGCGCGAGAAGTAGAGAACGAGAATCTGCATCAGGTTGGAATGATTTCGAGAACGGCTTCCGGGGGTCTGCCGATACGCGCCGCGTCTCCAGCGACCACGATCGGGCGCTGGATCAGCGCCGGGTAGTCACGCATGGCCTGCAACAGTTCTGGGTCGTCGACATCCGGGTCGCTGAGACCGAGGTCTTTGTAGGCCGCCTCACCGCTGCGGATGAGTTGGCGTGGCGTAATACCGAGCAGGGCAATCAGACGGCTGAGCTCGGCTAAAGACGGCGGGCTCTTGAGATAGTTAACAACTTGCGGTGAAAGGCCGCGTTCTTCAAGCAGAGCCAGCGTGGCGCGCGACTTTGAGCAGCGAGGATTATGATAAATAGTGACGTTCACGGGGCGGTCCAGACGGCGGCAAGGCTAAAGGATTGTATTATTGCTTTGCTTGACGCGCCAATTAGGCCCTGCTACTTTTTATTTTTTCATTGATTTTTTAATATGATAGGCGAGTTTTTGAAAGCATTATCAGCAGTTTTGCTACTGTCGCTGCTCGTGGCTTGCGCGGCCGCGCCGGTGCAGGAAATGAGTGATGCACGCCAGGCGGTCGAGGCCGCGGCGGATGCCGGCGCGGGAGAATTCGCGGCCGGACTGCTCGGCTCGGCACGTAGTCTGCTTGAAAGTGCCGAGAGTAAGCTGCAACAACATCTGTTTACCGGCGCCCGCCGGGACGCCGAAGCAGCGCGCGAAGACGCGCTTGAGGCGTTGAGAATTACCCTGGAGGCCAAAGGGGAGGAAACCAGGTAGCCGCCGCCGTCGCTATGTTCCGCCAAACGCAGCTTCGCATCCCCGCCAGCAAATGAGCAGTCACAGCCGCAGGTTCATTATCCATGGGCGGGTTCAGGGCGTGTTCTTCCGCGAGAGCACACGTAGGGAGGCGAGGCGGCTTGGACTCGCCGGCCATGCGCACAACCTGGTCGACGGAACGGTTGAAGTGCTTGCCGTTGGCGAGCCGGGCGCAATCGAGGCCCTGCAATGCTGGCTGCAAACCGGTCCGCCCATGGCCCGGGTCGAGCGGGTGGAGGCCGTGGCGGTCGAAAACGCCACCTCCGATCTGAGCGGCTTTACGACCGGCTGATTACTGTCGATACCACTTGCGGCGCAATCGATCGAGTACCTTGTCGGCGTAATATGTCTTCGGGTAGCTGCCATGGTAGCGCGCCAGCGCGATGCGAAAATTGCCGTCCTCCATGTCGAGATAGTGGCGCAGGATCGTGCACCCCATGCGCAGATTGGGCTGAATCTGGGTCAGGTTGATGTCGGGCCGGTCGAGTTCTTTGAGCCAGAAACGCATCACCTGCATCAGTCCCTGGGCGCCAACGCGGGAAATCGCGAAACGGTCGAAATTGCTTTCGATGTCTATGACGGCGAGCACCAGCTCTGGATAGAGTTCGACCCGGCTGGCCTCCATGTGGGCGTGTTTGAGAATTTCCAGCCGTTCGGCCGGATCCGGCACCTGGCGTTCGAGGCGCGCGGAATTGAACTGCAGCCAGACCTCCGCATCGAAGCGATCGCCAAAACTCTCGCTGTCGGCAACGGCCTCGCTCAGCTTGTCGCGGAGAACGGCGTCGTTTGCTGCCCCCTGGGACCACGCCGGCACTGTGCCGGATATACCACCCGAGAGCAGCAGGACCGCTGCCGGCAGAACTCGTGCCGCGCGGCTACCCAGCAGATGCTGCGCCCAGTTTCTCGAAGACCTCATCAACTGCAATGTCCTCGTTTTCCTCACTTCGTCGGTACCGGTATTCGAACTTGCCGGCGTCGAGGCCGCGATCGCCGATCACAATACGATGCGGTATTCCAATCAACTCCGCATCAGCGAATTTGACACCGGGGCGCAGATCGCGATCGTCAAGCAATACATCCATGCCGCGCTCGCGCAATTCGGTATAGAGTTTACCCGCTGCATCTCTGACACGTTGTGACTTGGTCCAGTTTATTGGAACCAGCACGACCTCGAACGGGGCGATCGGCTGCGGCCAGATGATGCCCTTGTCATCGTGATTTTGCTCGATCGCGGCCGCGACGATGCGGCTGACCCCGATCCCGTAGCAGCCCATGAACGGATGTATCGAGCGGCCGTTTTCATCGAGAACGGCGCAGTCCATGGCGGCGCTGTATTTGGTGCCCAGCTGAAAGATGTGGCCAACCTCGATACCGCGCGCAATGTGCAGATTCCCCTGGCCGCTGGGGCTGGGGTCGCCTTCGACGACATTACGCAGATCGGCTGCAAGTGGCAGGTCGGCGTCGCGCTCCCAGTTGACCCCGGTCAGATGGCAGTCGGCGCGATTGGCGCCGCACACGAAATCCGCGAGCGCAAGTGCGGAATGGTCGGCGTACACCGGGCAGCTAAGGCCGACCGGACCGATAAACCCTGGCTCGCAGCCCAGGGCATCGCCAATCTGCCCGGCGTCGGCCATCCGCAGCGGAACCGCGACACCATCGAGTTTTTCGGCCTTGAGCGGGTTGAGTTCATGATCGCCACGCAGGACCAGCGCGACCAGGGCCGATTCGTCGCCCTCGACCAGCAGGGTCTTGACGCACTGTTCGGCCTCGACCGAGAGAAATGCCGTGAGTTCGGCGATGCTCCTGATGCCAGGAGTCTCGATCTCGGCCAGTTTCTGCTGCGCGGCAGGGCGCGGCGAGGAGGGGGGAAGCGCTTCTGCCAGCTCGATATTTGCCGCATAGCCGTCGCCATCGGAGAATGCGATTGCATCCTCGCCGGAGTCGGCGAGCACATGGAATTCCTCGGAGACGCTGCCGCCGATGGCGCCGCTGTCGGCGCTGACCGGCCGGTACTCCAGTCCCAGGCGGTCGAAAATTCGAATATAGGCGTCCCGCATGATCCGATAACCTTCCCGTAGCGACTCTTCGTCGAGATGGAAGGAATAAGCGTCTTTCATCAGGAACTCGCGCGCCCGCATTACTCCAAACCGGGGACGGATTTCATCGCGAAACTTGGTTTGGATCTGGAAATAGTTGACCGGCAGTTGGCGATAGCTGGACAGTTCCTTGCGTACGATATCGGTAATGACCTCTTCGTGGGTGGGGCCAAAACAGAATTCGCGCTGGTGGCGATCCTTCATGCGCAGCAGTTCCGGGCCATACTCGGCCCAACGCCCGGACTCCTGCCACAACTCGGATGGCTGCACCGCGGGCATCAGCAACTCGAGCGCGCCGGCGCGTTCCATCTCTTCACGAACGATGTGCTCGACTTTTTTCAGGACGCGAAAACCAAGCGGCATCCAGTTGTAAAGACCCGATGCCAGACGGCGGATCATTCCTGCGCGGAGCATCAGCTGATGACTGACGACTTCCGCATCGGACGGCGTCTCGCGAAGGGTGTTCAATGGGAAAGCAGACAAACGCATGATAGCCCGGGCTCCAGTGCGGTAGTGCGGCGACTAAACCCGCTATTTTAACGGCCGCAGCGTTCGTGCGTACAGTGCGGCGCAAGCCCGTGACGTGTCGAACGAAGCAAATCCGTGGCAAACTGTGTCCCTGATCTGTGGCAATCCGGCGCTAAAGACGTGACGACAAGAAACAATAACGGCGCGAACCGGCGCAAGGGTATCTACCTTTTGCCGAACCTTTTTACGACTGCCGCGTTGTTCGCCGGGTTCTATTCGATCATCGCGGCAATCGACGGAAATATGCACAATGCCGCGGTTGCGATTTTTGTCGCGATGGTGCTCGACGGGTTGGATGGAAGGGTGGCGCGGCTTACCCGCACCGAAAGTGATTTCGGCAAGGAATACGACAGCCTGTCGGATATGGTTTGTTTCGGGCTTGCGCCCGCACTGGTGACCTACCAGTGGGGAATTGCCGAGTTGAAGGAGCACGGCTGGTTGTGGAGCAAGCTCGGCTGGCTGGCGGCTTTCGTTTTTGCAGTATCCGCCGCGCTGCGTCTCGCCCGATTCAATTCGCGCGCAGATTCGAGCGACAAACGGTTCTTCGAAGGGCTTCCAAGTCCGTCCGCAGCCGGCCTCGTCGCTGCAGTGGTCTGGCTGGTGTCGGACTGGCAGGCGACCGGTACGATAGCGCTCGTGACTGCGTTTCTTTTTACGGCGGGCGCCGGCGGGCTGATGGTCAGCAGTTTTCGCTACTACAGCTTCAAGGACATCAATCTGGGTAGAAAGGTACCGTTTGCCTATGTGCTTGCGATTCCACTGATTTTTGTTTTTATCAGTTTTGAACCGCCCGTTGTTTTGTTCCTGATGTTTTTCGGTTACGCGCTGACCGGGCCGCTGCTTTGTTTGTACCGCCGCAATCGGCCGCCGCAGGCGGACAAGGCGGCCAGCGAGCGGGAAGGCTGATATGGGGGGCGCCCGCCAGCGTGCCTATCTCGAGGCGATCGGGATCACGGCATGGGTTGCACGTGACCGGGCGGTAGAAGCCGGGGAGGAAATCGGCGCGGAGCCCGTACCTGACCCGGTGGCGGCGGACTGGCCCCAGTTGCAGGCACAGGTAGCCGGCTGCGCTCGATGCGAACTCTCCGAGAATCGGACACAGACCGTGTTTGGTGTCGGCGATCCCGCGGCTGACTGGATGATTGTCGGTGAGGCGCCGGGAGCAGAGGAAGACCGCCAGGGCGAACCTTTCGTCGGCCGCGCCGGGCAATTACTGAATGCGATACTGCGTGCAGTGGGATTGCGCCGCGAGCAGGTATTCATCGCCAACATATTGAAATGCAGACCGCCGCAGAATCGCGACCCCAAGAGCGAAGAAGTCGAACAATGCATGCCCTATCTGCAACGCCAGGTAGAACTGGTGAGGCCGAAATTGATCGTGGCGCTTGGCCGGGTGGCGGCACAGAATCTTCTTGGAAGCAGTGAGGCCATCGGCCGCATGCGTGGCCGTGTCCATGTATTCGGTGCTGCTGAGATTCCGGTTATCGTTACCTATCATCCCGCCTATTTGCTGCGCAGTCCGCTGGAGAAACGCAAGGTCTGGCAGGACATGCAGATGGCATTATCCGTCGCCGGGCAAGTACCATGAGCGCCGTACGCAGTCCCGAGACCTACCTGCTGCGGGATATGACACCTGCAGACATCGATGATGTTGCCGCCATCGAGTCGCGGAGCTACGAATTCCCGTGGACGTCGGGGATTTTCAGGGATTGTCTGCGTGTCGGCTACTGTTGCCGGATCCTGTGTGCGGGCGAGCAGGCCATCGGCTATAGCATCGTCTCGTTCGGGGCCAGCGAGGCGCATTTGCTCAACCTGTGTATTCGTCCCGATTTCCACGGGATGGGCCTCGGGCGTTACCTCTTGTCGCATACGCTGGAGCAAGTGAAACAGACCGGTGTAAAGACGGTATTTCTCGAGGTGCGCCCGTCCAACGAAATCGCGCTGGAATTGTATCGTTCGGCGGGTTTTGTCGAGATCGGCCACCGGCGTGCCTACTACCGCAGTGCCAGGGGGCGCGAAGACGCGTTGGTCCTTGCACTGGAGCTGGAAATCTGACGCTGCTTAAACGCCGGCACGCAGCGACAGCCGCAATCGCAAATCGGTTACACTGCGTTCCTTTTGTGCGCTGAGCCATGACCCATACAAGCGACGAAATCGGCAGGCGACGAACGTTTGCGATTATTTCTCATCCGGATGCCGGCAAAACCACGCTGACCGAGAAGCTGTTGTTATTCGGCGGCGCAATCCAGTTGGCCGGTGCGGTAAAAGGGCGTAAGGCAGCGCGCCATGCCACTTCCGACTGGATGGCGCTGGAGCAACAGCGCGGTATATCGGTAACGTCATCCGTAATGCAGTTTCCCTATGCGGGGCGGGTGATCAATCTCCTTGACACCCCGGGGCATGAAGACTTTTCGGAAGATACCTACCGAACGCTGACAGCGGTGGACTCGGCATTGATGGTTATCGATTGCGCCAAAGGTGTCGAGGCGCGCACGATCAAATTGATGGAGGTCTGTCGCCTGCGGGACACGCCGATTATGAGCTTCGTCAACAAGCTCGATCGTGAGGGTCGCGAACCGCTGGAATTGCTCGATGAGATCGAATCCGTTTTGGGCATCAGCTGCGCGCCCGTCACCTGGCCGATTGGTATGGGACGGGGACTTGCCGGCATCTACCATCTGTATGATGACGCGATTTATGTCTACGAAGCCGGGGAGGGCGGTCGGGTCGGTCACGACAAGACGATTGCCAGGCTCGACTCCGAAATGGCTCGCGAGGTGCTCGGTAGCCGGGCGGACGAATTGACCGAGGAGATAGAGCTGGTCCGCGGCGCTTGTCCGCAATTTGACCGGGAGGCTTACCTGGCCGCACGGCAAACGCCGGTATTTTTTGGCTCGGCACTGAATATTTTCGGTATCAGGCCGCTACTGGATTTTTTCTCTGAACATGCGCCGGGGCCACAACCGCGCGAAACCTCGTCGCGCACCGTAATCCCGACCGAGGAAAACCTGTCCGGTTTCGTGTTCAAGATCCAGGCCAATATGGATCCGGCGCACCGTGACCGGATCGCATTCATGCGCCTGTGCTCAGGACAATACCGGCGAAACATGAAGCTGCGTCACGTCCGGTTGGGCCGCGATGTGCGTATCGCAGATGCGGTGACTTTTTTAGCCGCGGACCGGCAACGTGCCGAGGAGGCTTTTGCGGGGGATATTATCGGCTTGCACAATCATGGCACGATAAACATCGGAGATACATTCACCGCTGGCGAAGCCCTGACATTCAAAGGCATACCGGATTTCGCGCCGGAGCTTTTCCGTCGCGCGGTGCTGCGTGATCCTATGCGAATGAAGGCTCTGAACAAGGGGCTGGATCAACTTTGCGAAGAGGGCGCAACCCAGCTTTTCCGCCCGTTGATGAACAACGATTTGATTCTCGGGGCGATTGGTCCGCTCCAGTTCGACGTAGTGGCGCACCGTCTAAAAGCCGAATATGGTGTCGATTGCGGGTTCGAAAATGTATCCGTGGCAACAGCGCGGTGGGTCAACGCCGAGGACCAAAAAACAATCGAAGATCTGCGCCGGCGCTCGCCTGAAAATCTCGCGCTGGATCACACTGGAGCGTTGGTCTACATTGCGCCTACCCGGGTCAATCTCAGTCTGACAATGGAACGCTGGCCGGATGTGCGGTTCGACGAAACGCGCGAGCATGCGGCCGGTTGATTTTGCCTGGCCGCCAGCCGGACTCGGAATTTCGCGGCAGATGTTTGGTTGTCACTTGCTCGACCGGGGTTGGATTTACGCGGTAAGGTGACGTGTCCGCCGCTGATTGGCGGCGGTCGGAGTTCGGCTCTGGCGCACCGGTGTCAGATTGCAATCTAAGGAATAGCCAATGCGTAATGTGTTCTTCCGCCGCGAGGTTTTCTCCTGGGCATTGTATGACTGGGCCAACTCGGCTTTCGCCACGACCGTGATGGCGGGCTTCTTCCCGGTTTTCTTCAGTGCGATCAGTCAGGACATCAGTGCGGAGCGATCGCAGTTCTGGTTTAACATTACGCTGGCTGGATCCAGTTTGCTGGTGGCTGTTGTCGCACCGCTGCTGGGCGCGATTTCGGACCGGGGTGGCAGCCGCAAAAAATTCCTTGTTACGTTCGCCGCCGCCGGCATCCTTATGACTGCGGCGCTGGCCTGGGTGCATGCCGGGCAGTGGTGGGTCGGGCTGCTGTTGTACGGGCTCGGCACGATCGGGTTTTCCGGCGCCAATATTTTTTATGACTCGATGCTGGTCGATGTTGCCAAGCGCGACGAGTTCGATCTCGTTTCCGCTTTCGGCTACGGTGCCGGCTATGTCGGTGGCGGTCTGCTATTCGCGGTCAATGTACTGATGGCGCAAAAACCGGAGCTGTTCGGATTGAGCGGCTCCATCGCCGCGGTAAAAGCCTCGTTTGTCACGGTAGCGCTGTGGTGGGGGCTGTTTACGATTCCGTTGCTGAAATATGTCCGGGAAACTCCGACCGCCGACGCGGCACCGCCAATGCGCGCCGTGCGCGAGGGCATGCGCCAGTTGCTGGACACCGCACGCGAGATTCGCAATCTGCGCGTCCTCCTGCTTTTCCTGGTTGGGTATTGGTTGTATATCGATGGTGTCAACACGGTCATCAAGACTGCGGTGTTTTTTGGCGATCGGGTTCTGAACCTGCCCCAGGCATCGCTGGTGACCGCATTGCTTGTCACCCAGTTCGTTGCATTCCCGGCGGCGCTTGCATTTGGCTGGCTCGGTAGCCGCATCGGGGCGAAGCGCGCGATCCTGATCGGACTCGCCGTCTATATCGCCGCTCTTGTCTACGCCTGGCGATGGCTCTCCGACGCCGGTGACTTCTACAACCTGGCTATTGCAATCGGGCTGGTTCAGGGCGGTGTACAGAGTCTTTCCAGATCGTTGTACGCTCGCCTGATACCGCCCAGCAAAACCGCGGAGTTTTTCGGATTTTTTAATATGGTCGGAAAATTTGCCGCAATTATCGGACCGACGCTGATGGCGCTTACGCCGGTTTTGATTGGGGGTGCTACCGAGCGCGACAGCATCATGGCTGTGTCGATCCTGTTTCTTGTCGGCGGTGCCTTGCTGTGGCGAGTCAACGTCGAAGCAGGGGAGGCGGCCGCTAAGCTTCTCGACGATGGCGGGAAGTAGGCCTGAATCGCCTGACCCGGCTGCGCAGCTGGGGTAGTAACCTGGCCGGGTCGGCCGTGCCGTAGCGAAGCGCGACGTAGCAATCGGTAATGTCGCGGATCTGTGCCGACAGGTCGGGGCAGGCGCGGATCGCGCGCGCAGCGAAATCGATCGGGCCTTCGGACGGCGGACGCTGAATGCCGATGCGTCGCAGGCGCTCACAAAATTGACTGTACAGAGCGGCCACGGCATCCCGATCTCGCGGCCTGTCGCTGCGGCGTAGCCAAAGCGCCAGAAATGCGACGGCCCCGAGCGCGCCGGCCAGCAACGCGATGATATATGCGGTGCTGTCCGGTCGGGCGAACCCCAGCCAATCGAGTACCGCGAACTGTTGCGGTTGTCCGTAATTGATGACCCAGCGGTTCCAGTTGGTGTTGGCGGCATCCCAGTAAAGTCTCAGCCGTCTCAGGATTTGCCAGTCACTATTGCGCTCGCGACCGCCTATATCGAGAGTCTCCTCGATCCCCGACCTGATTCTGCCCGGTGCCACGGCAGCGGTAGGATCGATTCTTACCCAGCCCCTGTCAGCGAGCCAGATTTCGGTCCACGCATGAGCATCGGCCTGGCGCACCATGTAATAGTCGCCGACCGGGTTCAATTCGCCCCCCTGGTAACCGGTCACGATACGCGCGGGAATCCCTGCTGCGCGGGCCAGTGTCGCCAGTGCGGACGCATAGTATTCGCAAAATCCCTCGCGGGTCTCGAACAAAAAGTCGTCAACCGGGTTGCGCGGGTCAACGGCCGCCGGATCAAGCGTGTAGACGAACTCCTGGTCGCCAAAAAATCCAAGCACCGCCTCGACGAATGCGCTGTCACTATCGACGCCCGCACTGATCCGTTGTGCCAGTGCGGCGCTACGCGGATTGGCCTGGCCCGGCAGATGGGTATTGAGTTGCCTGATCTGGTTCGTAAGCGGCAGGGATTCTCGGGCCCGTACATCGGAGCTGGCCCGATAGACCAGGTTGCTGTTGACCGGCCCGCTTGCACGGCGCAAATGCAATTGCCGAAACAGGACCGCGTCTCGCGGCCAGGCGGTTGGCAAATCGAGTACGAACAGCCAGTCGCGCCCGTGCGGTTCCAGTACGATCTCGTAATCGACTTCCGCGCCGGTTTTTTCGATAGCACCGGTCTGCGCCCGCCAGCTCTGGCGTTTGGCCTGACGCCAGGTACGGCCATCGAATTCCTCGAGCACCAGCGCACGCCAATAGCGAAACTGCGGTGCGGGCGGGTCAGACTCGAAGCGCACGCGGAATGCGGTTTCTTCCGACAGTACGAGCTTGCTCAGATCGCCGGGGCGCATTTCCTCGCTCAGGCCACTGATCCCCGTCGATCCCTGCCGTGGCAATGTCCAGAATGCGCCGGGCAGTCGTGGAAACAGCACGAACAATACAATGGCCAGCGGCGCGGCCTGGAGCAGCAGCCGCCCGCTTTGCCCAAGGACAGCTCGGGCAGGTAGCGGCGGCCCATCACGTCCGGCCTGCAGCATTGCCGCGAATAGCAGGATCACGCTCAGCAGCAAGTAGATAAACGACCAGCCTGATTGGGTGCGGAGAAACGCCGCCAGCGGCAGAAACATCGCGAACATCAGTAGCATCATGTAATCGCGTTGGCGCGAAGTTTCCAGCAATTTCAGAAACAACATGACCGCGAGCAGGCTCGTGCCCGGATTGAGCCCGCTCAGTTGGCCGCGAAACGCCATAAAAACACCGCCGAAACCGGCCAGCGCAAGAAGCAGACGTGCGACCCTGGATGGCAAGGCATTGCCGCGCCATGCTGCGTGGAGTCGCCAGGCGGCTATCGCAAAACCGGTAAGCGGTATCCAGACAGGTAGATACGGCAAGTGGGGGAGCAGCGCCGCAATGAGCGCGATGATCAGCCAGGCAAGCTTCGTCACCTCCGCGATCCGTTGTTCCTTTACCGTAGACAACGCGGCCGTGGCGCTCATGACGGCAATAACGCCAGTGCGCGAAGGCAGCGATGACGATGCTCGACACCCGCGTCCGGTTTTACGCTGTGGCCGGGCAGGTCGAGGCCAAAGCTGCGCCCGGCACGGTCGGCATCGAGAATCCAGCGGCACAGAATCGCTATGCGTTGCTCCGGGTCGCTGCCGCGGGCACTGTCCCAGCGCAACCATAGCGGCGCCTGTGCGCCACCGGCGAACTGCTTGACCATGGGCTCCAGCCCGCGTGCAGCGGTTTTCCATGCAACGCGCCGCGGCGAGTCGCCTGGCCGCATTGGACGCAGCCCCGAGAAGTCCTCGTCGCCATCAGCGTGCCCGGTATTCGAACCAGCCTGGGACTCGCGCGGCGGAGCTGGCGTTCCGGGTGCCGCGGGCCGCGGATAGACAATGCATTCCAGAGGCAGGTGAATCCATGACCAGGCGCGGAACAGTCCAAGTGGTTGCGACGTGGTAACGCTGAACCGCTCTACTCGCAAACGACCGCGGGTATCGGTAGGCAAAGGCAATTCCAGGGTCGCAGTGGTATCGGCGGCGATATCTGCAGCCGTACCGGTGGCATCGTTGAGACGCAGCTGCAGCTGAAACCTG
>Ga0102956_1000062_pt1 | contig 34736 bp, 34 predicted proteins | sample SalPonF2_A_D2_MG_FD_84515 | JGI IMG/M metagenome (GOLD analysis project Ga0102956, IMG submission 84515) | Salt pond soil microbial communities from South San Francisco under conditions of wetland restoration - Salt Pond MetaG SF2_A_D2_MG ...
ACTTATTTTCATATTGGTAATTATCAAGCGAAGGTGATACGGTCATTTATTTAAATTTTTCGGGATTTTTCCCGGATGTGAGAAATTATAATAAGATCAAGATATTGAACAGGTTACACTGAACAATAAATTTGGGATACCCAAAATTTACAAATCGCTATACAATTTTGAAATGTTTAATCATGTTTTTTAGTTATATAATAGAATGAAAATTAACATGGATGGTTGATTATGCATTTCAGATATGTAGAATGGGATGAACGTTTTGCCCGGGCAAAAGGCTCTTTATTCGATAAGCTGCTCGATATATTCGAACAATTATTGATTATAAGCGGCGGGGATGTTCAGCAAACCTTGAATTGGTTAACCGATCTTGACCGTGAATATGGTTTGACTGAATCAGATTCGGAAGACGATTACAGTATCGGTGATTTTGTTCGGGAACTTAAAGACCGGGGTTACATCAAACACGATGATACCCTGAATGAAGTCATAATTACGCATAAAACAGAGCGTGGATTACGTCAAAAGTCACTGGAAGAAATTTTCCACAATTTAAAAAAGGGTTCACTCGGTTCGCATAAATCCAATTTCACGGGCAAAGGCATTGAACGGGAACCGGAAACACGTCAATGGCAATTTGGTGATGATATCCATAATCTCGATAATGTGGGTACAATTATGAATTCCCTGAAACACAGCAACATTAATAATCTTAATGTGCAGGAAGATGATCTTCGGGTTTATGAATCCGATCACTACACATCTGTAGCCACAGCCCTGATGATCGATCTAAGCCATTCAATGGTCTTATACGGTGAAGACCGTATCACCCCGGCCAAGAAGGTCGCTATGGCACTCTCAGAGCTTATAATGAACCAATACGAAAAAGACTCCCTCGATATTATTGCTTTTGGCAATGAAGCCTGGCAAGTTGAAGTACGTGATCTTCCCTATTTGAAGGTCGGGCCCTATCATACCAACACACAAGCTGCACTTGAGCTGGCCAGGCATCAGTTACAACGTCGAAAATACGCCAATAAGCAAATTTTCATGATTACCGACGGAAAACCATCGGCTATCAGGCATAGGGGACGACTCTATAAGAATAGTTTTGGACTCGATCGCAGAATCGTCAATAAAGTACTGGACGAAGCAGTGAAATGCAGGAGAGAAAAAATAACTATTACAACTTTTATGATCGCGCGTGATCCCTATTTACAAAATTTTGTACGGGAATTGACGGAAGCCAATCATGGCCGGGCCTATTACGCCTCTCTCGATAACCTCGGTGATTATATATTTGAGGATTACATTCGAAATCGAAAAAAAAGAGTCCGATAAAGTAAAAAAGCAGCCAATTATTACATTGACTGCTTTATAAAAACTTTTGGACTCTTCGTAAAACGTTAATCCAGATTCAATTTGGACATCACTTTATCAGTAATATTATACTTTTTCTGAGCCGAATCTGATGCATAAAGAATGATGTAATCACCATTGCTGGTCGTAGTATTAAATACATACGTTAAGTTCATTTCTTTTGCCACCTGATTAATGGCATCCTGAATTTGATTCAGCAACGGACTCACAAGATCAGACTGCTTTTTCTGTATATCCTGTTGATACTGGCTTTGAAGTTGTTGCAACTCCTGACTCATCTGTTGCAAGTGTTGTTGTTCTTTCTTTTTAGCATCATCCGATATTACAGCGGATTTTTGTTGAAACTTTTGAACTTCTTCTCTGAAATTTGCTTGTTTATCAGCATATTCCTTCTTCTTTTTATCAGCAAAATTCTGAAGTTTTTTCTGAACGGCTGCCATAGCAGGCATTTTCTGAAGGATGGCTTGCGGATCGACATACCCGATTTTTAAATCCTGGGCATGAGATGTTTGAGTTACAAAACCCAAGAACAAAGCGATAATCCCTAATGCTATACTTCTCTTTATCATTTCTTCTCAGTTATTTGTTTGTGAGTTTATCTATTACTTTTTGCGTAATATCGTATTTTTGCTCCCCTGTTTGGGATACATACATCAAAATTGATTCCCCCTGATCAGTTTCTTTATTGAAAACAAAATCAAGCTTCATACTATCAGCCACGTCTTTAATAGCCCCGTTAACCTTATCCAGAACAGGTCCGAGCAACTGGCTGCGTTTTTTCTGCAGGTCCTGTGATATTTGCTGCCGGTATTGATCAAGACTTTGATTAATTTTCGTAAGACGTTGTTGTTCCTTTTGATCTTCTTCTTTACTTAAACTGGCCTTTTTTTTCTGGTAGGTTTCTACCTGGCTTTGCAAATCAGCTTGTTTCTTGGAAAAATCTGCCTGCTTCTGTTGAAGATAGGTATTCAATTTCTTCTGAATTGCTGAGGTTTCAGGCAACGCATTAAGCACTTTTTGAGGACTCATATATCCTATACGTAATTGTGCCTGAGAAAGCCCTGGCAGTAAAAACAATAAACAGGCCGCCGCCAGTGTAACTTTATATTTGATAGAACTCATAGATATATATTTGATTTTAAAAAAAGACTGTGCGTGATAATAGTAAGATTTTTAATTATTTGCTTGATTCATCTACCTGGATTCCCAATTGAAGGAGAACTTTATCACTCAAATTCCATTCTGAACGAGTATAAAGAAACAAATAATCACCGGAACGATCAAAAACAAAATCATATCCCTCCCGTTGTGCAACTTTATTAACGGCATCAATTATTTTTTGTTGCAGAGGTTGTAATAATTCTTTCTGTTTTTGAAAATATTCGCCGTTTGGTCCGAATTTACTATCGACAAACGCTTTTTTGGCATCTACTTTTTCCTGAATATCTTTTTTCTTCTCTTTACGAACTTCAGGGGTATAGAGAATTTCTTTCGCTTCGTAATCTTTCTGCATCTGATCGATTTTCTCCTGCATCTTCTGTATCTGATCTTTCCATCCTTTACTCAATGTTTGAAGATGATCTTTAATACCAGAATATTCGGGTATCTTTGATAAGATATAATCAGAATCTATATAACCGATTTTTTGATTCTGGGCACACACAACAGATGTACCGAACATCAATAAAGCCGGAATTAATAATATGACACATTTAGAAATTCTACGCATTAGAATGGTGATCCGATATTAAACAGGAATTCCCATTGGCCCGGTTGAACATTTGTGTTGGGTATGCCGTCAAAACGATAACCATAACTCAGATCAACAAGGCCCAGAATTGGTAAATAAATACGCAATCCAAAACCAGCTGCTCTTTTGATCTTAAAAGGATCAAAGTTACGGAATCCAAGATATGCATTACCACCCTCTGCAAACATGTATGGAATTAATTGTACTTGATCATTACTTACAACAGGATAACGCATTTCCGTCATATATTTAGTATACATAGTACCACCAACCGGGTTTCCATTGACATAAGGTGAAATAGAACCGCCAAATCCTCCCGGGTATCCTTTTAAGTCAATATTATCCCTTGTAAACGTTTGACGTTGTTGCAACGGTGTACCACCGAGATAGAAACGTTCATAGGGGCTTCTGTTACTTTTTCCAAGCCATCCCATATGGCCTATCTCTATTCCGTTTGTGAAAACAAGCTTGCCTACAATCGGCGTGTGGTGGAGATACTTAAATGTCACTTTATAATATTGCGAGAACTTACCTATTGGTGGAGCAATTTCACCCGTCAACGTCAATTTCGATCCGCTAGTCGGATTAATTGGATTATCCTGAGAGTTACGTTCGATGGTTTCACTTAATGTTAATGTGGATAATTTACCATTCTCATTATAGTAAGAATTACGAACGTTATAATTCTGGTATTTAACTGATGTCGTCTGGGTAAAATAGTCATCCGGCCAATTTAAACGCCGTGTGGAATATAAACTCGTGCTGAAAAGTTTATCGTATCTCCGTACACCGCTATAATAATCAGTATATTTATATAAGCTGTACTGTACATTGAAACCCAATGAGATTGGGCGACCGCCAACCCATGGTTCCTGGAAACCTACATTATAGCTCTGATAACCGCCACCTGTAACCTGGGCACCCAACGAAAGCTTTTGTCCGTCGCCGCTGGGCAAGGGGTTCCAGGCATCTTTATTTCCAATATTCTGAATAGAGAAGTTATTGAAATTCAAACGAGCTGATAAAATAAGTCCTATACCGCGGCCACCAAAACCGCCGGAAAATTCAAAGTTGTCTGTTCCGGTGGACTCTTTCAAATTATAAATAACATTAACCGTCTTATTCTGATAATCGTAATCGAGATCCGGTTTGATATCTTTTGAAACAAAATACTTCAACTGTGCCAGCTCCCGTACAGAACGCATAATATTGGAACGGCTGTATTTGGCCCCCGGTAACGTACGCAGGTTTCTTCTGATTACATCATCATGCGTTCTCGTGTTACCATGAATCTCAACCTGCTTAATATGGGCAATTTTATCTTCAGTGATATGAAAATGAAGATCTACGGAATCGCGCCCGACGACATCTACCTCCGGTTGCACCTGAAAAAACAGATAACCGATATTCTGGTATAAACTGGTTATATCGGAATTCTGTTTATTCATGGAGATATTATTTTGCATTTTTTCTTCATTAAACACATCCCCTTTATGCATATCCAGCGATTGTGTCAACTGCTGATCGGTATAAACAGTGTTTCCATCCCATGTTATATTTCGAATAAAATATTGGGGGCCAACCTGTAAATCTATATTGATCCCTATTCCTTTTTTTCCGGGTTTAAAATCGTATACATACACCGAATCATTAACGATTCTTGCATCCCGGTAACCATTTTTATGGTAAAAATCTATTAAATGCTTTTTAGCTTCTTCGAATTTATCCTTTTTAAATAACGCTTTTGAAAAGAAGCGCCACCATGCATCCTGTTTTACCCCTTTCAGCTCTTTTCGCAACTTATGTCCGGAGAAGTTTTTATTACCTTCAAATTGAATCTTTTTAATTTCGAGACGTTTTCCTTTATGAATATCGAAAGCTAGTTCAACACGGTTATGAACCGTATCCGTTGGAATTTCCTTGATATTTACGGTCGTTCCCCGATACCCCTTACCGGCGAAAAAGCGTTTAATGGTATTCTTCGCCTGCATTTTGGATGATTGAGTAACAGCGAAGCCAGTCATTAATGACATCTTGTCCTTCAAATCTTTTTTCTCGGATCGTTTAATGCCATCAAATTTAAAAGATGCCAGGCGGGGCTGTTCTTTGGCAATTATCTTCAGATAAATCTGGTTTCCCTCTGTTTTCGTCTGTAATATTTTGACATCCGAAAAAAGTCCTGTTTGATACAGATTCTTGATAGCCGTACCAATCTTAGGACCGGGTATTTGAATAGACTCTCCAACGCTTAAACCCGAGGTCGTGATAATAAAATTATCACTGTAGTTTTTAGCCCCTTCAACTTTAATATCTTTAATGACATACTGTTCCTGCACCTCATCTAAGGGGTTTACAATATTAACCTGGGATGTATCCTGTTGCGATACTTGTGCCATTGCCCGATTAACCATCCAGGAACTAATGCCACTAACTATTACTAATAATATTATATGTTTTTTAATCTGACTGATATCCACGCCTGAAATTAAATATACTTTGTTATAATTTTGTTTGAATAACGACTTCGGTATATGATAAATAATTACGAGAATTACCCAACCTGAGAACCATTATTACTTACCTGTTCTGATATTTTACCATATCGTCGTTCTCTTTTCTGATAGGAAGCTATGGCTTCATACAACTCATCACGCCTGAAGTCAGGCCAGAATGTTTCTGTTATGTAAAACTCCGAATAAGCCAGTTGCCATAGTAAAAAATTACTTATGCGATACTCTCCGCTTGTTCTTATAATTAAATCCGGATCGGGTTCATTACCCGTAGACAGATTACCCCCAATCATACCGGAGGTTATTTCATCGGGTTTAAGCTCGCCATCGGCTACTTTCTGTGCAAGTTTCTGAACAGCTTGTGTTATATCCCATCTGCCGGAATAGCTCAAGGCCAGACATAATTCCATGCGTTTATTGTCTTTTGTCATTTCCATTGCTTCCTGCAACTCAAGACGGCATTTTGCCGGAAACCTGTCTATTTGGCCAATTGCTGTTAACCGAATATCATTTTCATTCAATTTACGGGCTTCTTTACGAAGGGTTTTAATCAAGATCTGCATTAATGCACTAACCTCGTGCATTGGACGTTTCCAGTTTTCGGTGGAAAAAGCATAGAGAGTCAGATATTTAACTCCCAACTGGGCACTGGCCTCGGTGATATCCCGTACGGAATCGACACCTACTTTATGGCCATATACCCGAAGATTTCCTTTATGTTTCGCCCATCGACCATTGCCATCCATAATAATGGCGATATGATCCGGGATTTCTCCGGAAGCTTTAAGTTGTGATTGCTTGAGTCGATCCTCTTCAGTTTGAGAATCTTTATTTAACGATATTGCTTTCACAAAGGGTTTTTTACAGTTCTAAATTACAGAAATTCATATTAGAATTTTATTAAAGCGAATTCAAGCCCTAATCTCATTGATTTATTTTATTTATTAATGAAATCATCTCCAGAAGTGCCGAGGAGGCCTCTTCACCTTTATTACCTGCTTTCGTTCCTGAACGCTCTATAGCCTGATCTATTGTATCTGTTGTTAAAACTCCAAAAGTTACCGGCTTGCCTGAAGATAAATTAAGCTGGCTTATACCATTATTAACGGCATTACAAACGTAATCGAAATGGGGAGTGGCACCACGAATAACAGCTCCAAGACAAACGATACCGTCAAATTTACCTGTATCTAATAGCGTTTGTGCTGTCAATGGTATCTCATAAGCTCCCGGACAATTAACCACTGTTATATTTTCTTCCGGAATTCCATGTCTTATCAATGATTTAACAGCCCCATCCTTCAAGCGCCCGGTTATGAATTCATTCCACCGAGACACAACAAGGGCAACATTGACATCATGCTCTTCAAATGAACCTTCTATGGTTTTTACTCCCATTTTATGATAATTTTGTTATAAAGATGAATGAAAATGCTTACGATCCAAACTATAATCTACTAAATGTTTTGCAATTGAAGAATTTACTGCGATTACACCAAAATTGAATTTATCATCAAATTTGGTATCATGAAAATCGCTGCCGCCGGTTTTTAATAAATTATTTTTTTCAGCCAATTGCTCATATTTTTTTTGAAGCTCATAATCATGGCTCGGATGAATATATTCAAAACCATCGATCCCAAGACTGATGAATTTTTCCAGGTCCCTGTCACTGTAATTTCTTGACGGATGAGCAAGGATAACGACCCCGTTTGCATCATGAACCAAACGTATCACTTCTTCAACAGATTTATACTCACATTTGTAATAGGCCGGAGCGTGATTGCCTAAATAACGAATAAATGCTACTTTTTGATTTGAGACAAAACCTTTTTCAACCATAACAGCCGCGATATGGGGCCGTGTTATCACACCTCTTCCGGCCATAGCTTTGACTTCATCATAGGTGATATCAAAACCTAATTTATTCAGTTTTTCAATAATTTTACCGGCGCGATCAATTCTAATTTTACTCTGACTATACAGGAAGGATGTAAGCTTTTCATTATCGAGGTCAAAACAATATGCAAGCAAATGGCATTCTTCATCCTCATAGTCGGATGTAATTTCCACACCCGGTATCATCTCGATGCCTAATTTCTCCGCTTCCGGTAATGCCTCCTTATACCCCTTTATCGTATCATGATCAGTGATAGAAATGATTTCCAAATCTTTTTGTAATGCGAGGTTTACTATTTCAACGGGAGTTAATCTACCATCTGATGCAGTTGTATGTATGTGGAGGTCAGCTTTTTTCAATTTATTCATTAATTCTTAACAGCAAGTATCTTGTTGTACTCTGGTCGATTGTTCAACACTTTTACAGCCATTCGAATATACGTATCAAACTGCAATTCTGCTTCTATCTTTCCCTTCGTACCTTTGTACCTCGATACCAACTCTAAATATAATTGTTTTTTTATACCAGGAGCTTCTCGCTTCATTTCTTCATTATTACGAATAGCTACAAGTTGCTCCAAATCATTTAAATTTGTTTTTGCTTTTTCTTCAATTGCCGGATCCTTTAATTGTTCCCGTAAATGGGCAATCATCTGTCCGGCCGGCGTTTGCAATGAGAATTTTTTCTCTTTAATAAACTTTCTAAACGAATCGTATAACGAATCGCTACTTTGCTTAACATTAAAATCCTTGTGTTTAGCTACATATTCATTTGCATAAAAGAAATACAAACTATGTTGTTGCAAAGCAATTTCCAATAATTTTTCTTTATGTTCTTTTATGTAAACATCCGGCTCAATACCCGTACCATCAAAAACAGTTCGACCATTTCGGGTTTTAAATGCTCTTCTAAGTGAATCGGGGATTTTACTTGCCCCATTACTTACATTTTCATCATGATTATAATTGATAGCCTGTATGCATCTTCCGCTTGGAGTATAATATTTAGCAGTCGTAATTTTCAAGGCCGTATTGTAGGACAAGGGCTTAATTACCTGAACCAATCCTTTACCAAAGCTATTATCTCCAATAATGACGGCCCTGTCAAGATCCTGTAATGCCCCTGCAACAATTTCGGAGGCACTTGCGCTACCATTGTTCTGTAATACAACTAATGGTTTAGAACCATATAATGGCATCTCAGATGAATAATAAGGCGTATTACTTTCGACTTCCCTACCCTTAATCCTTACAATTTCAAGGCCCGGTTTTACAAATAGATCAACAGTCTTGACTGCTTCGGATAATAATCCGCCGGGATTATTTCTCAAGTCCAGTATAAGTCCATCCAGCCTGGATTGCTTTTGTAAGTTTTTTATCGCCTCAGTTACTTCCTCAGCTGTATTTTCAGAAAAGTGGCTGATAAGAATATAACCTATGGTCTTACCACTATCAGCAAATCCATAATACTTAACATTATGTATAATAATTTCTTCACGGATAAGATCGAATGTCAACGGTTGGTCCACACCATAACGTTTTATCGTCAAACTAAGATTGGTACCTGCTTCACCTCTGAGTTGATTTTGAAGTTCCTCTGGTGATAATTCTTCGATCGATTGTCCATTAACCGACAAGATGATATCACCGGCTTTAACACCTTTACGATAAGCGGGATAACCATCCAGAGGTGCTATAACGACCAGGTTGCCTCCTCTGGCACCAACTTCCAGCCCCACTCCGGCATATTTACCTTTCGTGATAATATTTATTTCCTGGTTATCCGATTCGTCGATAAATACAGTATACGGATCGAGTGTCTGCAGTACGGCATCCACCGCGGTACCCATCAATTTTGGGGGATCTATCTTATCAACATAATTCAGGGATACTTCACGAAAAACATCACCAAAAATGGTCAGGCTTTTCTTAATCTGAAAAAAGACGTCAGAATAGGTATAACCAACACTGGTGACAGCCACCAATACTATGGCGATAATGGCTATATAACGCCTTTTCCAAAATTTCATATTCCATTTTCTCCCGGTCAGTCATTCCGTTTAATCAGAATTGTTTGACCCACATATATTCTTGATGAATGTAAATGATTAATACGCTTTAATTCATGTATTGAAGTATTATATGCATTGGCGATATCCGAGAGATTATCATTCTTCTTAACAGTATATTTAATGTATTTTCCTGAATTAGCAAGTCTTACATTCGATTTACCACCCTTTTTCTCTCTTGCCTGCTTGGCTGCAAAAGACATACGATTAACCTTTGCATAGTAGCTTTTCTTTGAGGACGGTACATAAATACGTAATTTTTGTCCAACTCTAATTAAATTACCGGTATGATTCCATGATCTTATTTTCCATGCATATGTATTATACCACTCTGCAATATAACCAATATTATCACCTTTTTTAACGGTATAATACAATAAAGAAGAATGGGAAGGATGTGAATATCGGGATCGTCTTTTAGAAACCGTATACCGGGTATTACCATTTATCAACGAGGGTTCATTAGCCGAAATTTTAATATTACTGCTTGGTGGTAACGGTATCGCAATTTTTTGTCCGGGATAAATAATACGTGATAAATTTTTATTTGCTGCAAATAACGCCCTTACGGAAGTACCATACCTGCTTGCAATATGTCCAAGTGTTTCCCCGCGTTTAACAGTATGTACCAGAACCTGGCGTTTTTGGGAACTGGGAACATTCTTATATTTGGCAAGGAATGTTTGCTTATCACCAGCCGGTATTTTCAAAGGATAGGCATCTTTACCCGGAGGTGTGGCCCATCGTAATAACTCAGGATTCATATCTTTGAGTGAATCGGTTGTAATACCTGCACATTTAGCGAGAATACCCAGATCAACGGATCCTTTTATTTTTACAATATCATACTGATATGGTGTTTCCCCATAGTCTTTTTTAAACCCAAATTGCTTGGGATGTGTGGCAATAATAGTTGTGGCAATATATGATGGAACATAACCCCTGGTCTCTCTGGGGAGGTAATGATATATCTTCCAGTAATTTTCAACTCCATTGCTGGCTCGTATGGCTCGTTTTATTCTGTATGGACTAACATTATAGTCTGCAATAGCCAAGTGCCAATTACCCCATAATTTATACAAATCCTTTAAATAGGCTGCAGCCGCTTTAGTAGCTTTAACCGGATCACGCCGTTCATCGATCCACCAGTTAACTTCCAGCCCATACATTTTAGCGGTAGATCGAATAAACTGCCACATTCCCACAGCCCTGGCCCTGCTGCGTGCGTAGGGTACTAATCCGCTTTCAATCATGGACATATAAACCAAATCGGTTGGGATACCTTCCTGCTTAAATATCTTTTTCATCATAGGCAGGTATACTTGTGCCCTCTGTAACCACCGCTGCATGACTTCCGGATGCTTAATCCACAAATAGGCAAGATGATTTTTAACCTGTTTATTAATCGGAAGAGGTACAGGAGATTTATTTTCTTTTATGTGATCCGGCAATACAAAATAGTCTTCATTGAACCAATTATTATCTTCCGAAAACATCTCATCCCTGATGGCAAAAATATCACCCTTTTCTTCATTAACGGGTTGAGAAATACCGTAGAACTCCTGGTATTCGGTCATTACCGTGCGGTATAACTCTGTAAATCGCCTGTCAGATTGAACTTCAGGATAATCATCCAACATTTTTTGGATGGATGACAAAGCCTGATTAATATACTTTTCAGCACTTAATGGATCATTGGATACCTGGGCCTCTAGCGCTAATACATGGATTTTATAGATATCCGCTATATTCTGAATAATCTTTTTCTGATAACTGTTAAGCACCGGTAACGCTGAATGGCGAGCAAGGTTATCACTTTGACTGGGCTCAATAGGATTATTATAGGGTAACCGGACGTCCGGCATTGGAAGCATTTTTATTGTCGTATCACTCTTATCAACTGTTTGGCTAAAAACTTTCGTTTGACAGAGAAATAACGTGAAGAGCAGTAACGAGACCTTTCTCAGCATTCTAAACCGTTTTTAAATCTGGTATTAATATTTTACTTGGTAATAATCGAAGTGGGATAATGATTATTTGTGCTAAATATAATGAATCGTTCGTACAGCACGAAACAATAATACCCACTTTTTATACGAATTTCGAAAAAAGTTACTTTTTCAGTCTACATTAACGGTCAATTATATATACGAACCTTATAAGATGATAATATATAATATATTTACACCGCACCCTTTAATTTAACCTATTTTAAGAAAAAAATGTGATCAACTCAAAGTGTAGTGCCATTTGAATGTGTTGCACGTTCATGTCCGGTCCACTTCTGAACTATAGGCATTCGTCGTCCTATACCAAATGCTTTTGGACTGACACGAAAACCCGGAGCCGCCTGTCTGCGCTTATACTCATTCAAATCGACCATACGTACTATTTTTTCTACAATTTCAGAATCATATCCCATGGATATGATCTCTTTTTGTGAGCGCTGTTCTTCTATATAAGCTTTTAGTATACCATCAAGCAGTTCATATTCCGGAAGCGAATCGGTATCTTTCTGATCAGGACGTAGTTCAGCGCTTGGTGCCTTATTGATGATCGTTTCCGGGATCACTTCTTTTTTATAGTAATCGGAATTCAACCATCGGCTGATATCATAAACTTCTGTTTTATAAATATCAGAGATAACAGACACGCCACCGGCCATATCACCATATAAGGTGCAATAACCTACGGCCATTTCTGATTTATTTCCAGTATTTAATACCATATATCCAAATTTATTTGAAATCGACATGAGAATTACCCCTCTTGCCCTGCTTTGGATATTTTCTTCCGCTACATTAAACTCCGTACCTTTAAATAAAGGATCTAAGGCATCCAGATAGGCATCATATATTTTCTTAATCGCTAACTCATGAATCTCCATACCCAGATTTCCCGCTAATAGTTGTGAATCGGTAATACTACCTCCGGATGAGAACTTAGATGGCATCGTAACGCCCATAACCATATCGGCACCAAGTGCTTCAGTTGCAATAGCAGCAACAAGTGCGGAATCGATGCCTCCGCTTAACCCAACAATCACCTTTTTAGCAACTTTTAATTTATTCATATAATCTCTTAAACCAAGAACCAGTGCGCGAAATAACCGTTCTTCACTTCCCATATTCGAACCTTGCCGGTTCGTAACAGGTTCTACCGTCATATCGGTTTCATTCAAACGGGCATCGATATAGTCTTCCTCAAACAAGCAAGCCCGTTCACATAGTGAACCATCTGCATTCAGGATTGTAGAATCACCGTCAAAAATTATTTCAGTATTGGCACCTACCTGATTTGCATAAAATATGGGCATCTTCAACCCCATAACATGTCCCTTTAACATTTTTAAACGTAATTCGGGCTTACGTTTGGTGAATGGAGATGCCGAAATATTTATTAAAGCCTGTGCACCTGCATCTTTTAGTTTTTTTGCAGGTGCAATATTATAGAGATGATATTCATATTCATTTTGATGATTCCATATATCTTCACAAATGGTCAAACCAAATCGTATTCCTTTAAAATCAATTGGTTCCCATTCTTCATTAGCTTCAAAATATCTATACTCATCAAATACATCATATGTCGGTAGCAATGTCTTGTGCACTTCAGCAAGTTTACGCCCTTTATGAGCCATAATGGCGGCATTATACATTTTTCGGCCGGTAGGTTTCTGATTTGGCGTTATTGTGCCAAATATAAGGGCTGTCTCTTTTGTCAGAGCTATAATTTCCTCATTTACCTTATATACATAATCTCGAAACGACTCCCGCTCTAATAAATCCATTGGCGGATATCCCAATAAACCCAGTTCGGGTAAAATCAACAGATCAATTCGATCGTTTTCAGCCAGACGAAGAATATTAATAATTTTTTGCTTGTTTCCATCAATATCACCCACTATCGGGTTCAACTGAGCAACTCTGATATTCATAATCAATAATTAAAATTATTTTTAAAAATAGTTACATCTTACTATAAACTTTTTTACCGGCCAGCCACGTTTCAAGTACCTTAATTTTCCAGATATCACTTTCAGGTATCTTAAAATAGTCTTTATCCACCAGAATGAAGTCCGCCCATTTACCCTTTTCAAGGCTTCCGATAATGTTCTCCTGATGCTGGGCATATGCAGCGTTTATAGTAAATGCCTTAAAAGCCTGCAAACGGGATAACTTTTCTTCGGGATACCAGCCACCAGGCGGATTACCGGTCGTGTCTTCTCGTGTAACAGCTGCGTAAAGGCCAAAAAACGGATTGGCTGACTCAACAGGAAAATCAGAACCGCCAGCTACAACAGTGCCTTGTTTTTCGAAGGTCTGCCATGCATAAGCTCCCTTCATTCTGCCTTTGCCAATGCGATCTACCGCCATATTTTTATCACTGGTGGCATGCGTAGGCTGCATCGAAGCGATTAGGTGTAATGATTTGAACCGCGGTATATCTTCCGGTGCCACTACCTGTGCATGTTCCACCCTGTTTCGAAGGCCGTGTTCACCATATTTCTTTTCGGCTTGTCCAAAAGCATCCAGGACTTCACGATTTGCACGATCGCCAATCGCATGAATGTTAACCTGATATCCTTTTGATACCGCCGTATCCACCATTTTATTCAACTCATCCTGCGTATGGAATAACAAGCCTTTATTTCCCGGATCATCAGAATAAGGTCGCAGCATCGCGGCTCCACGACTGCCAAGTGCGCCATCAGAATAAATTTTTACACTTTGTAATGACAATAAATCATTTCCATAACTGGTAACCGGACCGTTTTTCGAGAGTATTTTGAAGTCGGGTTCCTGCATAAGAATCATGGCGTAAATCCGGCTGGTCATCTTTCTTTGATCCACAAATTTTTTGTAGAGATTATACGTTGAGACCGGTATCCCGGCATCGCCCACACTGGTTAACCCTACTTCTCGCAATCTGTCTAAGGCTTCTTCAAGAGCCAGGGAATCTTCATGTTCCGTTCGGGCCGGTAGTATTTTTTCCATGAGATCCATAGCGTGATCTACTAAAATACCTGTTGGATTACCATTTGTATCACGCATTATTTTACCGCCGACCGGATCCTTCGTATCCTTAGTCAAGTGCGCTTCTTCAAGCGCCTTTGAATTAGCCCATCCTGCATGTCCATCTACTCTAACGAGCCAAACCGGTCGATCCGAAACGATATTATCCAATTCTTTGGCTGTTGGGAATTTATCTTCGGTCCACAATTCCTGATTCCAACCTCTGCCCCGAATCCAGTTTAAATCAGGATATTTTTTGTCATAATCGGCCACACGCTGAAGAGCATCACTCAAAGACCGTGTTCCCACTAAATCAACATCCAGACGTGAGTACCCGAGTCCTAATACATGTCCGTGTGCGTCAATAAGTCCGGGTAGTAATACTTTACCACCTCCATCATAACTTTTAGCATCCGGGTATTTATCTTTTAATAATTCATAATTTCCCTGATCCAATACCTTACCGTTTGCAAACGCCATAGCATTAAATGATATAAGACTATCGCCTTGTATTGTATAACCTGTTATATTATGTATAATCATAGTTTTACTTTTGTCTTTTTGACAAGCTATCATTGATATCAGAAAAATGGTTATGAGAAACAGAAATTTTGAATTCATACCACTACTCGATTAAGGGTTTGAGATAATGTACATAAGGTAATAAGAATTTATTTTTCTTTTCGATTTTTCACTTCATCATTAAAAAAATGCAGGGTTTAGAAATTTCCCTTTACGATATCGACTTTACAAGATACGGGCGAACTGATGTTCACCGGCTGAAGGAAATAAACCGTATCATATTCAGCGAGGACCGTATAATCAATCAATATCATCATCCTGATATATTAGTTTATTTAGCTACCTATAATGAGGTACCGGTTGGATTTAAAATAGGTTACGGACGAAGGAGTAAAGTTTATTACTCTGCCAAAGGCGGCGTTTTACCTGCCTTTCGGAAAAAGGGCATCGCTCGTAAACTACTACATCTTATGATGTTTGATGCGTATCAATTGAAATATAAATTATTCAGTTATGACACATTCCCGAATAAACACAAAGGGATGTTGATCCTTGGCCTTAATGAGGGTTTTAAGGTGACCGATGCCAAATGGAATGAATTATATCAGGATTATCAGATTCATTTGGAATTAGATCTTAACGAGCGATTTGATAAGCAGTGAATTTCTTATTTAAAATAAGATCCACAAAAAATTTAAAACTTTGTGGATCTGGTTCAAACGCTTATTTCTTATCTCAAGGTAAACCTAATCATCATCTGAATCATATTCCTCACGATAGAAGGTTGTTTCTTTTTTCCCACTGATGTAATCCTGTACAAAATGTTCTTTAAGGTAGGGAGGTGCAATATTAAACGATGGGAAATCCTTAAATGAGATAAATTTAATATCCTGCAGATACTGGATTTGTCCGATCAACTCAGGGTCTTCCCCCAGAGCCACTTCGCCGTCTATTAACTCGCTATTAAAATAAAACTCAACAGCGTGCCACGGCGGGCGAACATACTCTGACACATACTGCAATTCATTTACTTTCACCTGTAATCCTGTTTCTTCCTTCATTTCACGGCGAACCGCTTCTTCCATCGTCTCACCGAATTTCAAGCCACCACCGGGTGGCATCCAAAAAGGCTCGTCCATGGTAGGTGTATTCATTTTTACCATCAGTAACGACCGTTGTCGAACAAGTAAGCCATTAACTCTGACTCGTACACGATTCGAAAACGGGGAATCACTCATAAAAACAGGACTTACATTTCAGTTAAATAACGAGATCTCTCTCCGGTATTTTTTCTGCTAATTTTTTCTCTTTAGCATATTCCAGGCAAGCCTTCACAAAATTCACAAAAAGAGGATGAGGCCGATTTACCGTGCTGCGTAATTCCGGATGGAACTGAACACCTACAAACCACGGATGATTCGGCAATTCTATTATCTCGACAAGATCTTTCTCGGGATTAAATCCGGTAAAGCTCATTCCCTCTTCGGTCAGTTTATAACGTAACGAGTTATTAACCTCATACCGATGCCTGTGTCGTTCCTTTATTTCTTCCAGGCCATAGGCTTCATGAGCTTTTGAATCTTCTTTTAAACGGCAATTATACAAACCGAGGCGCATGGTGCCGCCCATATCACATATATCCCGTTGATCGGGCATTAAATCAATTATTGGGTAAGGTGAATCTTTATCAAACTCTGTACTATTAGCATTATCCCAACCGCAAACATTACGCGCAAACTCAACAACAGCACATTGCATTCCCAGGCAAATTCCAAAAAACGGAATCTTGTTGGTTCTGGCATATTTAACAGCAGCGACTTTGCCTTCCGCACCTCGTTCACCAAAACCGGGTGCGACCAGGACACCTGATACACCTTTGAGTTTTTTGCTAATATTATTATTTGTCAGTTCTTCCGACTGTATCCAATCAATTTCTACATTACAGCCGTTTACCGCACCACTATGAATAAAAGCTTCATAAATTGATTTGTATGCGTCGTGATGTTCAACATATTTCCCGACAAGAGCAATTTTAATCTTCTGTGATGGATTTAAAACAGCTTTTACAAAGTCCACCCAACTATCCAGTTCGGGCTCTTCCGCTTTTAAATCAAGCTTGTCAATGACCCTTCGATCAAGCCCTTCTTCCTTCATTAATAAAGGAACCTGGTAAATTGATTCGGCGTCAACCGAAGCAATGACATCTTCAATTTCAACATTCGTAAAGAGTGCGATCTTTTGTCGAATGGTATTATCCAACTCCACTTCCGTACGGCAAACCAGGATATCAGGCTGAAGTCCTACTTCATATAATGTTTTTACCGAGTGTTGGGTAGGTTTTGTTTTCAACTCGCCGGCAGCTTTCAAATAAGGAATCAAAGTCAGGTGAATAGAAAGAGTGTTTTTCCGTCCGACTTCATACCGGATTTGTCTCATCGCCTCGATATAGGGTAACCCTTCAATGTCACCAACCGTACCACCGATTTCAACAATGACGACATCATAATTTCCCGAGTTTCCGAGAGCAAGCACATGTGATTTAATTTCATCGGTGATATGAGGAATGACTTGTACGGTTTTACCGAGATAAGCGCCTTGCCGTTCTTTGGTGATTACATCATAATAAATACGTCCGGTCGTAACATTATTTTCCTGTGAAGTTGAGATATCCAGGAAACGTTCGTAATGACCGAGATCAAGATCCGTTTCCGCGCCGTCATCCGTTACATATACCTCACCGTGTTCATAGGGATTCATCGTTCCAGGATCAACATTGATATACGGATCCAGTTTTTGAATAGTGACACGAAGTCCGCGGGCTACGAGTAATCGTCCTAATGATGCACAGATGATTCCTTTACCAAGTGATGAGGTAACTCCTCCGGTTACAAAAATATATTTCGTTGCCATTGAGAATATTTATATCAAGTGAATGGATAATTAATATATGCTAATTGCTATCAGCTTTCAAAACTTTATATAGATAGCGCGGTTTCATTACAAACGGCGGTTAATATAATAAGAATAGCCTGCCGCTTCATCCCTAATATTTAAGTATTAATTTGCTGATTGTAAAACACGAATTATATAAAGAGGTAAATGACAAATATAAAACACGCTATTTATCTTGTTTTGCCTTATTGAAAACTACTAATTGACTTCGTAATAAATCAGGTTTATTGGTAAAAATACCTGTTATACCCTGTTTAATAAATTTCTTCATCTGCCAGCGGCTATTCACGGTATAAATCAACACCGGAATATGTTTTCTCTTTAACTTTTTTATCCAACTCTTTTTGATTGACCACCGTGAACAGTTGAATGCATTTATTTCATACTTTGAAATAAAATCAAAAACATTTCTGTCCCGGTGATTATTTTTTTCATAAAGTAAGGCAATCGGAATAGTATCAGATAGCGTCCTTAAACGAATAAGTATCTCCGGATCGAAACTCGAAAACAGCACATAATGCTCCATCTTATAGTCTTTAACCAGCCTCAGGGCCTTTTGTGCTATTCCATTTGAATCGGAACCTGGTTTAATTTCAATATTAACCGTAATCTTATTTTTAGCAAATTCCAGTACTTCCTCAAGTGCCGGAATCTGTTCACCGGTAAAATCGGGTGATTTCCATGAACCGGCGTCCATTTCCTTCAATTCGGCTAATGCATAATCACTTATCTTCCCAATTTGGCCGGTACAGCGCTCCAGCGTGTCATCATGAAATATAACCGGAATACCATCCCGGGATAGCTGTATGTCCAACTCTAACATATCAGCTTTCATTTCAACGGCCTTTCGAAATGCGATCATGGTATTCTCTGGATAGTAAGCACTCGCACCTCTATGGGCAATTATCAAAACCTGATGGTCAGGGCTATGAGCAAGATGCATGTTTTTGATTGGAGAAACGAGGTTACCAGTCACAATTTGTCAGTCTGTAAATATCACTAAAATGCTATCGTTCAAATTAACTATTCGCCTTCCTGAACGTATTTTATCGTTCTCCTGATCTGTGATTTTTGGTAAAAAATAACCAGGACATTAATACCAAAAACAACTAATAAGATGATATACAAAGTATTTCCCATGTGGCTGTCTCCCATAAAATAAGAAGAGGCGAACAGTAAAACCGCAACCACATTAGCCAATAAATAAAACCATAATTTCTGATCCCTTTTTTGAAGAGCCTCAATCTTACCCTGAACTTCGGTTACGTCATCGTCAACGTATAGTTTAATATACCCTTCAAACCGTTTTTTATCTTCTTCAGTAAAATTTTCCATTGTAATATTTCAGCAGAATAGTTAATGATTTGGCATTGAATATAACTAATTCTGTGAATTTATTACCCTCCTGATTGCTTCCTTAAACAGATCATCCATATCATTTTTATCATGTAACATATCATACCACAGATATGCTCCAAACATCATTGTGATACTTCCTGTTATGCTCATGACGGAAGCCAGCCATAACGGCTGAATATGTCCCACTACAGAAATAAAGACGATACTCAATCCAACAAGTGTTTGAATGACGGCAGAATTGATCAGAAGTGGATTATTTCTTCTGATAATACCAACAAATTTCCGAAATGTGGGAATAGGATGTGAAAATCTTCTTACCTTTCTGACACGAACCGGTTTTGAATCTACTTTCCTATTTTTATGATTTGTTATCATACTTATAGATAATGAGATGTTCGATTAGATTCAAGAGTATAATTACAAGTAATTCAATTTTTTATCCAAAATATTTAACCATATATGGAATCCTCTGATTTTTACATTTTTGGCAAACATCCCGTTGAAGATACTTTAACACGAACTCCCAAGAAGATTAATAAAATCTTTATTCGTACCAAAAGTAATACCAGTTTTATTAAGAACATCGAACGTCTTTCTTCTGAAAACAGAATTCCTGTAATTCATGTTCCCGGACGTAAGCTAAAGGATCTTGTAGGTAATGTAAACGATCAGGGTATAGTCGCCCAAATAAGTCCGGTGACATATTTCGATTTGGATGACTGGTTAATTACACATTGTAAGATCGATGAACAACCCGCCGTTTTATTACTTGACGAAATAGAAGATCCGCATAATGTCGGTGCTATTTTACGAACCGCTGCAGCATCAGGTATAGATGCTGTAATTGTACCCAAACACCGGCAAGCGCCCGTTAATGCTACAGTTTATAAAACTTCGGCTGGAACCGCAGGTTTGGTGCCAATCATAAGGGTTACGAATCTTAACCAAACAATTATGCGTCTGAAAGAAGAAGGGTTCTGGTTTTGCGGACTCGATCAGAACGCTCCTAAATCATTTTGGGAACAGGATTATGATATGCCGACTGCTGTTATTATTGGCAGTGAGGGAAAAGGCATTAGAGAAAAGACATTGAGCCACTGCGATTTTATCATCAACATCCCGATGGACAATACTGTTGAATCACTTAACGCATCAGTGAGTGCCGCTTTGGTATGTTACGAAATCAAGCGTAAGAGAAGCATAGAGCAGTGAACAATTATCACTGAGCAGTGATTAATATTGACGAACCCGAAGGTTCGTCTTCAATTTCCCTCTTCATAGAGATTGTATCCTGTCCCGCCAGATTTAGAAAGGGGTGTTTTACATTCGAACAAACCGGAGCAAATGTTAGGCGCAAATATCAAGAGGAACATATGGAGTGCAAGCCATGCAAATAATCGGTTAGTTTTTATATATGAGATATTTTTGACGTTTTTTCTCGAATATTTCGACACCGGTTTGCCATAAAGAATCAGGATTCTCATTCACAGTACTTTGAAGATATTGATCAATTTTTCGAGTCCCGGTTAGCTTGTACAAATAAGGTTTGATATGGTCTTTTGTTGAATGGTGTAACATTAACTTGAGAAGAGAATGGCCAAATGAAACGGGATCAAAGTGATCGATCTCATCTGTCGTCAATGATATCTTTACACCGTGACAAACCTTGTTTTCATATTTTGGATGCAGTGATTTACCAGGAATACTTTTAGGGATAAAAGAAATACGCTTGAGGTGTACGTTGTAAATATCCATTAAACTGTCTATCTCTGTCTGCTTTAGTGTTATATAAGGCGAACCAATTGTCAGAAATGGGGAATTAGTACCCCGTCCTTCCGAAATGGTGGTGCCTTCAAAAAGACAAGTACCAAGATATACGAGGGCATTTTTATAGCGTGGCAGATTGGGTGATGGAGGATACCAGGCTAATCCCAATTGCGGCCAACGCATGGAACGCTTATAATTCTCGCAGGGTATAACACGAAGTTTGGGCTTATCAGACGTTTTCAGCCAATGTTCGCCAACCATCATCCTGGCCAATTCTCCGATAGTCATGCCATAAGCCATTGGAAGAGGGTATTCGCCCACAAACGATTTAAACTTCTTATGTAGCATCCAGCCGGCCACATAATTGCCACCTGCAGGATCCGGACGGTCGAGTACCCACACCGGTATAGTATGATCAGATGCCGCTTCCAATACCAAACCCAGTGTTGATATATACGTGTAAAAACGTGCGCCGACGTCCTGCATATCAAAAAGAAGAAGGTCAACGTTTTTCAGCATTTTTCCAGTGGGCTTTCTGGTTTTTCCGTAAAGCGAATAAACCGGTAATCCCGTTGCCTTATCCACCCCACCTCTGATTGTTTCGCCGGCTCCCCTTTGCCCCCGAAAACCATGTTCGGGGGCATAAAGAGCTGTGATGTGAATACCAAGCGACAATAATGTATCCAGCATGTGTACGCCATCTACTCTTGCCGTAGGATTCATTACCAGGCCAACACGTTTACCCTTCAATTGTGACAAGTACTTATTCAGAAGTACCTGTGCACCAACTTTTACGTTTGCTGTGTCAGTCTTAAATGATCTATACTTTGCTGATTCTGCAAAATCTTTTTTTGCCGTAAAAACAAACCCTAAAACACCGAGTATGAGGAATACAAAACGCCGTTTCATAAACGATTAAGCAATATTGGCAACCACTTCCTGACTGGAGAAGAAATAAGCGGTTTCAATTTTACCGTTCTCTACTGAATCGGAACCATGAACGATATTTTCTCCGATGCTGTCAGCAAATGCTTTTCGAATCGTTCCTTCATCCGCCTCTTCCGGATTTGTTGCCCCAATAAGCTTGCGAAAATCTTCTACGGCATTATCCTTTTCAAGCATCATGGGTACACAAGGTCCGCTGCTCATAAATTTGCACAACTCTTCATAAAATGGGCGTTCCTTGTGAACAGCATAGAAACCACCTGCCGTATCCATTGTTAAACGCGTCATTTTCATTGCAACGATTTTAAAACCGGCGCCCTGAATTCTTTTTATAACTTCACCGATTAATTCTTTTTTAACACAGTCGGGTTTTAATATTGCTAAGGTTCTTTCTTTTGCCATGAAATTTTATACAAATTTTAATTAACGATTAAGCTTTTTAACAGAAGTGAGAATATAAGGTTAATCTCGGATAATATTTATGATCATTACGTTAAAACCATGAATTTGGCAGTTCCTAATAGTAATTCATCCTTTATTGCCGTGAATTAAACAGGATATATTAAGATTATGTATAATATTTCCAATATGAATTTTTGTTTTTCGTTATATTAAGAGAATGTTAAATAGTTACAATTTGTTTTACAAAAGATGATAGGTGTTATTTTCTCAGACAAATTATAACGTAATAATTTGATATCTAAGGATTTGATTCAAAGTGCTTATTTATTTAGCTCTAATGACTTTAAAAAAAATATTCAGATCTGCAGCCAGTAACGAAAAGGATCTGATCAAGAAAATAGCCAAGAGAAACCTGAGGGCGTTGGAGGCTTTATATGATAAATATGCTGAAATAGTATATAGCCTGATGCTGGCAGCGGGTAAAGAGAAAGAGAGAGCGGCACAGTTAACCGAAAATATCTTCCTGCAAATCTGGCAAACGGCCTCTTCTTTCAATACAAAAAGCGGTAATGTGTACCGCTGGTTGTTAAACCTGTCAAGAGGAATTGCATTGAGCAGCACTCCTTTTCCCGATTCGATTCCCGAAGATAGTCAACGCATTGTTGAAGATGGAAGTAAAATAAAGAACAAGAATATTTCTAAACTCGCCGTCTCTTCCGTTAAAAAAAGATCTCATACTGTTCAGAAAGCATTTAATAAGCTATCCAGTGAAGATCAGGAAATTATTCGATTAGCCTATTACAATGGGTTGAATCAATCGGAAATTGCAAAAACATTGAATGTACCGGTATATGAGGTTAAGGATTCCATGAAAAATGGGATGATGTCAATAGTATCCTCATTAAACGATGCATTATCATGACCATCGACAGAGACAGGTTTTTAAATCTCGCCTCCGCTTATGTGCTCAATGCCCTGGATGAGAAGGACCGGAACACATTTGAAGGACTATTACAACATGCTCCGGATGATTTAAAAAGGGATTATGAAAAACTTAAATTGGCAGCACAGCACTTGCCTGTTGCCATAAATCAAAAAAAACCACCTTCCGATATTAAAGAGGAACTCATAACCCATATCAAAGAACTTTCTGATATAAATGAAAAAGAACTCATCCCCAAGCCGCGAACATTCTTTGAAAGAATTGCACATTTCATAGGAATTCACCGCCCGCAAATAGCCATAACTATCATAGTTGTACTTTTAATAATAGCGGTAGGTTTCATTTTCTTCAGTTCGAAACTCTATTATACCGATAAAGACCAACAAAAAAATTTGGTCACACTTCAAAGTAAGCTGAAAGAAAAAAATTACCTGTTATCCATCCTTCAAAACCCCAAAATTAATATTATCTATTTAAAAGGCTCATCTTTGGACACATCCGCTTACGGGAAAATTATTGTTAACCCGGCAAATCACAGGGCTATGCTGTTAGTTACTCATTTACACGCTCAAAATTCCAGCCAATTTTACCAACTATGGATACAGCATAATTCAGGTATTAATACAGCCGGAATTTTCACAATCACAGACACGTCAGAATCGCATTATTTTGCTATTACTAATTTTAAAACTGATTCGTCCATCCGAAAGGACAGGTATTACATTACGCTGGAGGATAGTGCAACAGCGAAAAGCCCTTCAGACCGTGTATATTTACAAAGTAAATAACTTTTATTAATCAACCTGCTGAACCGTCGTAATTGAGTCCTTCTATCTTTAACTCGCTGGAATAATAATGTTTGATGTGCCTGGTACGGTCGAAGATAAAATCAATTCTGCCGAGTTCTATTCCCCCAAAACCAACTTGTGTTACAATTGTTGGATTATTATTCGCTTTTTGAACGACATAAGGTTTGGGAAGAAAAGTATGCGTATGTCCGCCAATAATGAGATCAATACCATTAACCTGCCGGGCTAATTTCTTATCACATATACGATCATCTTTATAATCAAACCCAAGATGGCTCAAACAAATTACCATATCACACTTATGCATTTCACGTAAAATCCTTACCATATTCGTCGATGCTTCAACAGGATCCTGATAATAAATACCTTTATGATGAGCATCTGAAACCAGGCCTTTAAATTTGACACCAAGTCCAAATATTCCTATCTGTATTCCATTTACATCACGAACTATAAATGGCCGGACAATAGAACCTAACGAGGTATTCGTAAAATTATAATTAGCGCAAACGAGTGGGAAATTCGCCTTTTGGGCTGCTTCCGTAAGATTTTTAACTCCGTAATCAAATTCATGATTCCCCAGAGTCGAAGCATCGTAACCCAGTTTCGACATCATTTTGTAGCTGAGAAATCCTTTATAGAATTGGAAATATGGTGTGCCCTGAAATGCATCCCCGGCATCCAGTAACAAAGTATGTGGATTCTGAGATCTTATTTTTTTGATGATAGTAGCTCGTCTGGCAATACCTCCTAATCCGGCATATTTTCCTGCTTCCACCGGGAATGGATCTAAATGGGAGTGGGTGTCGTTCGTATGTAAGATCGTTATTCTACGGTCAGATGAAGCAAAAAGTGAATGTCCTTTTCCTACCAATCCCCAGCCCATACCGGCTATAAGAGATTTTTTAATAAATGTATTGCGATCCATTACTTACCGAACCCTCCCATCTGTTATAGGTGTGACAACAGAACGGTCATTAATATATTCTTCAATTGCTTTTCGTATGGATAGTTGTTTATCGTACCGACTGATAGGATTCCATAAGGCGGCCAGATCCCCCCCACCATTAGCCATATAATCGTTTGTTGCCACCGTATAAATTTGTTGATCATTTAAAATATGGCGGCCAATAAGAATATCAGTAGCTTTACCATCTTTAATATTCATTCGTATTCCACTTACCGGTTCCCCGCCAGACCTGGCTATTTCGTCGGCCATATCCTTGATTTGTCTGCCATTTAACTTCAAAATAACCAGTTTATTATTATAAGGCATAATATCATAAACCATCCGCATTGTGATATTCCCCCGAGGCAAACGGTACTTGATACTGGAATTGGTTATGACACTGATATCAATATTTTTTTTCATCAACAGGGATGCTTCCACCCGGACGGCATCGGCTACAAGATTTCCAAGGGTCCCTTCGGGTTTATTTTTTGTAAAAATACCGGAACTCTTACCAATAACCTTATCCATCAGTTGATTAACATGTTTTCGGTAAGGTCCTAAATAAGCGGCAATAGTAGAATCAGGAGTTATCGTCGAATCAATGGTAATAATTTGGTAATTATAGTCAGTCCATTGATAATGATGAGTCGTTTTATGCAGGATAGCACAACCGCTCAATATCCCGGTTAAAATAATTATAACTAATAAAAAAGGGAGCTTTCCTTGTTTAAGCCAGTACAATCTTTTTTCTGCTTGGTGTTATAGCTGAAGGTGAATAGCTAAATAATAAATAATATTTTTTATCTACCAAACATATTATGTAATAAAAGTTGTCGCCACGACATCAATTGCATACCAGAAGGAATCTCCATCATGCGTGGTGCGACTTTTTTCTTTCTGATATCTATTACTTTCAATACCGATTTTTTGATGCCGTTATCATACATCTCGGCATAGATAGGCATGGTCCCATTTTGTAACCAACTTGGCGAAAGGAATGGAGCTATTTCGGAATTCTCATCTCCCCAGGGTTCGGTTAACATCCCCCAATTCACGGCATATTTATGTGTTACCCATACCACAGATTTCGAAACATTCGTACCCTCTTTATCAATAACGATGATTTTATGACATGGAAATCCATCAATATGTTTCTTCTCTTTAGTATTGATAATCTGTCTTTTATTTTTAACATCGTCATCTTTCGCACCACTCATCTGACCCGTAAGATTACCGACCATATCCATCATATTGACTATTTCTGACTTCTTTATCTGGACCGCCTCGGATTTCTGTCCGAAAATTATAAAGTCTTTCATATCCAAACGGATTAATATCGAGTTTGTTCGTAGTCCCCCAAATTGAGCCGGCATCTTAGATCCATTTAAGCCATTTATACGTATTCGAGTAGGGGTTATAAAAACATCTGCTGTTCCCTCTTTCTGTTCCCGGCCATTTTGTGTATAGAGATATTGCTCAACTTTAAAACTTCCTTCAAATTGGGCAAAAACATTATTGGCACTGAAAACAACGATCAACAGACCCAAATAAATAATGTTAGTCAGTCGGTCTGGGCTTATAAACTTTGGACTTTGCAACTTCATGGAATCCGAATTTATTAACGAGACGGTCAATATTTATATAAAATTTTTAGAGTTCTCTGGAGATAAATACCTGTTAGATGTTTTCAGGAATATCTTAAACAAGCAATTATCACAAGAATCGGTCCTCATCAACATGAGATATTTAGCTAACGATGTTTTTACCGTTAAATTACATTGAGGACAGAAAATTATAAGAAAACAATAAAATCTTTCCAATTTTATAAATTTTCATCCCTTATTCGGCCATTTAACTGAACTAATTTTATACCACATACAAAAAAAGCGGTCGATTTGACCGCTTTTCAGATACCTAACCTGAACACTACTATCCTGATTTATGCAATCTCTGCAGGATTGCTGATTTTATGTATCCATCCTCCGGCAATAACATCCTCGCCCTCATAACAGACCAGTGCCTGACCAGGTGTAATGGCAGATCGTCCTTCAGGAAAACGGATGCTCAATTCATCATCATTTATTTGTGTTAAAAAGCCCGGAGCACCATCGTCATTGTACCGAATGGCTCCTGTCACTTTCATGTCATCTTCGGGTACACGATCATATTTAACCATATTAATAGCTTTTGCCGTACACTCGGTATTGATGAGATCTTCTTCCTCACCGATGGTAATGATATTATTCTCCGGATCTATATTTGTCACATATACCGGTTTCCCCATTGCCAAATTCAAGCCGCGACGTTGTCCAATGGTATAAAAGGGATATCCTTTATGTTTACCCACAACATTTCCTTCCTTATCAACAAAAAGGCCGCCATCTACATCTTCTTTTAATCCCGGCACACGGTCTTTCAAAAAACGCCTGTAATTATTATCTGGAACAAAACAGATTTCATAGGAGTCTTTTTTATTTGCTACGTTTAATAGTCCAAAATCGGCAGCCATTTCCCGTATCTTCGGTTTATGATAACTGCCAAGTGGGAAAATCGTTCGCTCAAGATATTGTTGGTCAACACCCCAAAGAGCGTAAGATTGATCTTTGTTGTGATCCTTTCCCCGTGATATGACATACCTGCCATTTTCTTCACGTACATTGGCATAATGACCCGTGGCGATATAATCACAACCCAGATTATCCGCGCGCTTCATTAATGCAGCCCATTTTATATGAGTATTGCACAGTACACAAGGATTTGGTGTACGGCCATTGAGATATTCATCAACAAATTTATCGATGACCCAATCGCCAAATTCTTCCCTGATATCCACTATGAAATGGTTAAAGCCGTATTTGATCGCAATTTGACGGGCATCATTCATAGACTCAAGTGTACAACAACCTGTTTCTTTATTACTGTTGCCGCCGCTGCTTGAGTAATCCCATGTTTTCATGGTGATGCCTATCACATCATAGCCCATTTCCTTGAGCATCACTGCCGCAACGGATGAGTCGACGCCTCCACTCATTGCGACGAGAACTCTGCCCTTTGCGCTCATGAATTTTTCCTTTCCTTTTTGGATCTGCCGTTTATAATGTAGCCTTAATAATAACGGTTTAATATGTATTTTTTATGAATTCGAATACCTTATTGAAACAAGGCCTGACTACATATACAGATATGGTTTCCAATGATCTTCAACCGTTCCAATGATACTTCTTAAAAAAATGATATGATTGGGCCGGAACGGCTCCCTTTTTAATAACATCGATGCCTCCTTCGGTGTTTTGTTACCTTTAATGCGGTTACACCGGTAGCATGCTGTTACAAGATTTTCCCAGGTGTCCTTACCTCCCCTGCTTTTGGGGATTACATGATCGATAGTCAAGTCTTCAGTACTTCCACAATACTGGCAATGATGCCCGTCACGTTTCATTATATTCTTGCGTGACAACACGATATGCCGGTATGGAGTGCGCGCATATGAACGTAATCTTATCACAGATGGGAATTTAAACTCATCACTTATCGTGTGGATTTTTCGTCTGGGATTATCATGGATCATTTCTGCCTTACCCAGTAGCAGCAATAAAATCGACTTTTTAACATTGCAAATACTAAGAGGCTGATAATCCTGATTGAGCAACAGAACATGACCGTTTAACATGCTCTGACTCCCGGTTTATTGTTTAATTGTAAGCGAAGATCATCCATAACATTTAAAGATAGATTTTACTCAAATTGATCAGTTTTTGCAAATTTTCTCAAAAGCTGTCCATTTTGAATACCGTATATATGCTCTGCCAATCGATTATCGAACGGATATTGGTTACCATTTCGTCTGTCATGTCTAATATTATTTATCTTAACATTCCCTGAAGCGTGTAAAAGTAAACCTTCTCCGATATAGAATCCGACATGATTAATATGTTCACCTGTTGTATTGAAATAAATAATATCGCCTCTATTTGCAAGATCAATATTATCCGTTTCAATCTTTGCAACATGGGCTTGATCTCGTGAATCACGTGGCAGTTTATAACCATGTAAAGAATAAACCGTTTGAATAAAACCGGAACAATCGATACCACTATCCGTTCGTCCGCCCCATAAATATGGAACACCCAGAAATTGTCTTGCCGTATCCAACAAATCCCTTTGTTTGAGCTGATTCGGTTTTGTATTCAATGAATAACGACCATCCGGGAGAATTACGTTCTCTCCTTCAATTATTACTGATGCCCCCACTGGTACAAATAATTCAGCACCACTACCTTCAATAAAAAAATTATAATACGCCGAAGGGTTCCTCCGCGTATCATTGGTCCATTGTTCAAATTCTGTCTGTGTCAAAAACCTAACCTGATTTTTATTTACCCAACCGCTATAATCATCAAAATCGCAGGTTACTTCCACCCAGCGTTCGGTAATATTCAGTACTTTAGCTGTTTCCCCCAGAAGCATTTGGGTAACCATTTCACTCGCATCGGTATGATCTTTACGTAAGGGTACAATACCAGAATAAGCATAACAGAATGAATCGTTTTTCATACTATTTTTCATTCAAAAATAATTTTATGGATATCAAACAATTAAATAATTTTCTAAATTCAAATAAGACAATATATTCGCAAGGAATGATTATTCAATTAATCAAAATATTCAAGATTTTTCATTAACAAATTGCGTAAAACTATAAATCAAGATAATCATTATGATCCATAGCCGAGTATCCTGACGAGAGATCATTTTTTCGTTACTAATTGGATAAAAAGCACCTGGATTTAAAAATATTTTTGAGGAAAAAAAACATTTCTTAGTTAAATCGCATTGAATACTTAAAATTGATTAGCTCATTGTATAAAAAAGCGCTTTTTTGTAATTAATAACTGATTTTATTTAATAAATTTAAGTGATTTTATACGAGTATGTGTTAAGTTCTACGTATATTTGCAATCAATTTTTAAACATTTAAAATCAAAAAGCTATAGACCATTTATATTATGCCTTACAATAAAGATTCTTACTCCACCGGATATTACAAAGAGCCGGGTCCAAAGCTCGACATGGAGAATCCATTCGAATCCATGATGGAACGATTCCGATTTGCTGCCGATCTGTTAAACCTGGACGAAGGTATGTTCCAATATTTATCGAACCCGGTGAAACAAGTTACGGTATCGATTCCCATTGTAATGGACTCAGGAGAGATAAAAGTATTTGAAGGATACCGTGTTATTCATGACGACGTTCTTGGGCCATCTAAAGGTGGTATTCGTTTTGCTCCGGATATTATTCTGGACGAAGTAAAAGCACTCGCTGCCTGGATGACGTGGAAATGTGCCGTTGTAAACGTGCCCTTTGGTGGTGCCAAGGGCGGTATTCGATGTAATCCCAAGGAGTTATCACAGAGAGAACTTGAGCACCTAACCCGCCGTTACACAGCTAATATGCTTGAAGTATTCGGTCCCGATAAAGACATACCCGCTCCCGACATGAATACAAACGAGCAGATCATGGCATGGATCATGGATACGTTTAGCATGCATTCCCGCAAAACAGAGACCGCCGTTGTAACCGGTAAACCTATTTTATTAGGAGGTTCCAAGGGCCGAAAAGAAGCTACCGGACGTGGTGTGGTAACCGTCACCCTTTCCGCTTTGAATAAATTGGGAATGATGGCCAATAAATGTACCGTAGCTGTTCAGGGATTCGGTAATGTCGGTTCTGTGTCTGCTAAATTAATGCATGAACAGGGAGCCAGGGTAGTCGCCATTAGTGATGTAACAGGTGGTTATTACAATAAAGATGGTATAGATATTCCGACAGCCATCGACTACTATTCATCCAATGGTGGCTCACTGGATGGATTTTCCAAAGCAGATAAGATAACCAATGAAGAACTTCTTGAACTTGAAGTTGATGTTTTGATCCCTGCTGCAAAAGAAGATCAGATCAGTAAAAATAATGCTGCTAAAATAAACGCTAAAATTATTGCAGAGGGAGCAAACGGCCCAATTACGGCAAATGCAGATAAAATATTGGATGACAAAGGAATTATTGTTATTCCTGATATTCTGGCTAATGCCGGTGGGGTTACCGTTTCCTATTTCGAATGGGTTCAGGACCGCCAGGGTTATTTCTGGACGGAAGAAAGAGTTAACCGTCGTTTAAACAGAATGATGCGGGAAGCTTTTAATAACCTGTACGCACTCAAGGAGAAATATGATATAACTTTACGTCAATCAGCCTATGTATATGCTATTGATAAAGTTGCACGTACTTTAAGAATGCGGGGTATTTACTCCTGATAATTTAAAGTGTACATATTCGTATAATATTTGTATTATGACCCGCTTATCAGCGGGTCTTTTTTTAATCTTCTTTTATACAACAATGGACGAAACCAAAGAACTCATTTTACCATCTGAACTGGAAAGCCTCGAAATACTTGAGGATTTTACACGAAGTTTAGAAAAATGGGTTCATTTAGATAAAAACAGACAGAACGACATCATGTTGATTCTGACTGAAGCTGTGACAAATGCTATTATCCATGGCAATAATAACGATCCTGATAAAAAGGTTAAAATTCGTGCTCTCCTATCTGAGGATCAATTAACATTTACCATTGAAGATGAAGGCCCCGGTTTTAATCCCGATCAGATTCCCAACCCACTCGATAATGAAAACCTTCTTAAAACAGGGGGGCGTGGTATATATCTTATTAAATATTATGCCGATTATGTTCACTTCTCTGACAAGGGAAATAAAGTGACGATCGTATTCGATATCTGATATCAGTGCTGCTTCAAAAAATTATTTTCCCTTCTTCGCTAATATTCTCATAACTTACTATCCATATATTCCCAAGCACCATAGAATGAGTTATTAGTATCTCTATATTTTCGGTATGAAACATCTACAGGAATTTTACTAACAAATTAATAAAATTGTTTATGAACACTTCCCAAACCATACATATGGACAAAGTTAAATATATTGCACTTATTGCTCACGATAACAGAAAGGAGGACCTTGTAGACTGGGCGCGATATAATAGGGATCGTTTATCAAGACACAAGTTATTTGCAACCGGCACTACCGGAACAATGTTGATGGAAAAGCTGGATCTTAAAATACACAAATTCAGAAGTGGCCCACTTGGCGGAGATCAACAGGTTGGCGCTCATATTGCAGAAGGTAAAATAGATTCCATGATTTTTTTCTGGGACCCGTTATCTCCCCACCCTCATGATGTGGATGTCAAAGCTCTTTTACGAATTTCCGTGGTTTACAATATCCCCATAGCCTGTAACCGTTCAAGTGCCGACTTCATTATCTCTTCACACCTGATGGATGAAGAATATGAGAGGCAGGTTGTCAACTACAAAGGCCGCATCGAATACCTGCCGGGACATATGTAATAAAAAAGGCGTTGGTAACCAACGCCTTTAAAAAAATTATTGTCTGTCTTTACAGGATCTTTACAACTGAGCTTCAAGTTGTTTTTTCAAATGTGATTTGGGGACGGCTCCGATAACCTGGTCAACAACTTCTCCGTCTTTGAATATCAATAAGGCCGGAATGCTTCTGATTCCATATTTAATGGAAACTTCCGGATTATTATCAACATCCAATTTTGCAAATTTTGCTTTACCTTCATATTCTTGTGCCATTTGATCAACGATAGGCCCAATCATACGGCAGGGACCGCACCATTCCGCCCAAAAATCCACAAGTACCGGTGTGTCCGATTTTAAAACTTCATTATCAAAATTTGAATCTGTTACAGCAATTGGTTTTGCCATCTTTTTTCTCCTTTAGCTTTCAATATTTAACTATAAAAATTTGTAGAAATTAATATTTCTCAATGATAAACAGAAACAAGTTTTTGTAAACGGGGCATATTTATCTTTATGATCATATCAGGCTCTTATTTCCTGTTCACGCCGTTCAAGTTTTACTTGTTCTTTACCTATTATATTTCGCAATGATCGCAGTAATTCATCGGATGGGTCAACAACGAATTTTCGTACATTCATCCGTAAATCACTCTCGATATGTGCACTTTCAACATCGAATGATACCGTAGTATTGCCTTTGTGATTTTCAAACAAACGGGCAATCTGAGTTAAATCATTATCTGTCAATATATTTGTATTTAACCGCAGCCTGATACGAATTTTACCCTGATTCTTTTCTCTCAGGTTCTCAACCCTGTCAAAGGAATTGGCTATAATTTTGACGGATCCGCTGCGGGAATCGGTCACACCATCCACTACGATTAAATTATCTACTTCCAACAGGTTCATATAACGGTCGTATGTATTTGAAAAAGCAATTATCTCAACACTGCCATATTTATCTTCGATCGTAAGAAACGCAAAAGGCCGCCCTTTCTTATCCGTCAATCGCTTTACGGATGTTATGATGCCTGCACAATTAACTTTCGACCGCTCCTCCTTTTGATCTAATTCTTCCAGTATCAAATGTTGATTACAGAATAAATTAATATCATCCTCAAATTTATCAAGGGGATGGCCACTCAGGTAAAACCCTATGAGCTCCCTTTCTTTCTTCAACCTCTCCATATTACTCCAGGGGGCATGCTCACGTAAATTAGGTTCTTCGAGGCTTGCAGAACCGGACTCTCCGCCAAACAGGCTGATTTGATTCATCTTCTCCTCTTCCTGTTTTTTAGCACCATATTGTATGGCATCGTCCAGGCTTTCAATCAATTGCGCCCGGTTTGTATAAATACTGTCGAACGCTCCCGCCTCAATCAAACTCTCAATTGTTTTACGATTGCATGTTCTCAGGTCAACCCTGGCAGTCAGATCGAATATACTGGTGAACAAACCATTTTCCGACCGCTCTTCCACAAGGTGAGCCACAGCATTAGATCCAACACCTTTAATAGCCTCCATACCGTATTGAATACGGCCGTTATGGACGACAAAATTACCGGCACCCGTATTCACATTAGGCGGATCAACGGCTACGCCTATGCGCTGACACTCTTCAATAAACTGCGACACTTTTTTGATATCATTCATGTTGTGTGTCAACACCGAAGCCATATACTCAGCCGGATAATTGGCTTTAAAATATGCCGTCTGATAGGCTACAACAGAATAAGCTGCAGAGTGTGATTTATTGAATCCGTATCCGGCGAAATAGGCCATTTTTTCAAAAATGTCCTCAGCCGTTTCTTTATCCACATCTTTTTCAACAGCACGCGAGATAAAGATCTCACGCTGTTTCTCCATTACTTCAACTTTCTTCTTACCCATGGCCCGCCGCAGCAAATCAGCTTCGCCCAAACTATAACCGGCCATGATCTGAGCAACCTGCATAATCTGCTCCTGGTAAACCATGATGCCATAGGTTGGCTTAAGTACCTTCTCGAGACTCGGATGCGGATACTCCACTTCTTTTTTACCCAGCTTACAG
>Ga0102956_1000064_pt1 | contig 34057 bp, 29 predicted proteins | sample SalPonF2_A_D2_MG_FD_84515 | JGI IMG/M metagenome (GOLD analysis project Ga0102956, IMG submission 84515) | Salt pond soil microbial communities from South San Francisco under conditions of wetland restoration - Salt Pond MetaG SF2_A_D2_MG ...
TCGATGGCGGCGAGCACTGCTACGGCGCCGGCGAGTTCAACGTGCTCGACGCGGTACCGCAGGAGACCTGGGACGCGATGGAGGCCGAGCGCAAGCGTCGGGGGTAGCGGCCGACGGCCGGCCCTCGGCCGCTCAGAGCTGGTTCTCGCTGGGTACGCGGAGCCGGAAGAGGCCGGTCGCATCGTTGAACTGCAACACGATCGTGTAGTCGCCCTTACCACCCTTGAAGTCCTGGTCGATGGCGATGCGTTCGCCGGTCTGGTAGGTGCGGTCGAAGAGGGTGTCCTGCGGTCCGGCCTGCGTGCTGTTCTGGATGCTCTCGGGCTTCTGGAAGATCACCTTGACCTCCACGTTCCCGTGCCGGACGGAGCCGGTCAGCCGCACCGGCAGCGCGTCGGTGTTGAAGGTGTGGCGCGTCGCCTGTCCCGTCGCCGTCATCTTGTACACGAACACGGGCGTGTGGGAGGGAAGGCCGAGGTACCAGCCATGGGTCTCCCCGACGGCGAAGAACACGATGGCGAGGAGGACCAGGAAGGTGAGGAAGCCCCGCATGGGCCGAGTATACGAGAGACGTCGGCGCCGGGCGGGGGATATCCCACCCGGCGCCGACGCCGCCGACCCTGGCGGCGGAGACCGGCGCTCCGCCGCTAGGCGCGCGCCTCCTGCGACTGGCTGCGATGGATGTTGCGCAGCACGGTATGGAGGATGCCGCCGTTGCGGTAGTAGTCGATCTCGACGGCCGTGTCCAGGCGGCTGAGCACGTCGAACGTGCGGCTCTCGCCGTCTTCGCCGGTGACCTCTACGGTGAGGGTCTGCCTCGGCTCGAGCGTGTCGTCGACCCGGATGGTGAAGCGCTCGCGTCCCGTGAGCCCCAGGCTGGCGGCGTCGTCGCCTTCCTTGAACTGCAGAGGCAGCACGCCCATGCCCACCAGGTTGGACCGGTGGATGCGCTCGTAGCTCTCGGCGATCACGGCGCGCACGCCCAGCAGGTAGGTGCCCTTGGCAGCCCAGTCACGGCTCGAGCCCATGCCGTAGTCGACGCCCGCCAGCACGATGGTCGGCACCCCTTCATCGCCGTAGTGCTGCGCGGCTTGGTAGATGCTGGTCACCTCGCCCGAGAGCAGGTCTGTGGTGTAGCCGCCCTCGGTGCCGGGCGCCATCTCGTTCTTGAGGCGGATGTTGCCGAAGGTCCCGCGCGTCATCACACGATCGTTGCCGCGCCGCGAGCCGTAGGAGTTGAAGTCCTTCTTCTCCACGCCGTGCTCGACCAGGTACTCGCCCGTCGGGCTGTCCAGCGGGATGGCGCCGGCCGGTGAGATGTGGTCGGTGGTCACCGAGTCGCCCACCTTGACCAGCACGCGGGCGTCGTGGATGGAGCGGATCGGCTCCGGATCGGCGCTCATGTCGATGAAGAAGGGGGGCTCCTGGATGTAGGTGGAGTCCTCGTCCCAGTCGAAGAGCGTGCCTCCCTTGACGGGGATGGCGTTCCAGGCCTCGTTGGACTTCTCGATGCCGTCGTACATGCGGCGGAAGACCTCGGGGTTCATCGCCGCCTCGAGATGCTCCTTGACGTCCGCCAGGGTGGGCCACAGGTCGGCCAGGAACACGGGGCGGCCCTCGGCGTCCTCCCCGAGCGGATCGTGGACGAGATCGATGTCGACGCTGCCGGCCAGCGCGTACGCCACGACCAGCGGCGGGCTCGCCAGGTAGTTGGCCTTGACATCGGGGTTGATGCGGCCCTCGAAGTTCCGGTTCCCCGACAGAACGCTCGCGGCCACGATGTCGCCCTTCTGGATGGCCTGTGAGACGGGCTCGGGCAGCGGCCCGGAGTTGCCGATGCAGGTGGTGCAGCCGTAGCCGACCAGGTAGAAACCGACCTCCTCCAGGTAGGGCATCAGGCCCGTCTCGGTGAGGTACTCCGTGACGACCTTCGAGCCCGGGGCGAGGCTGGTCTTGACCCAGGGCTTGGCCTTGAGTCCGCGCTCGGCGGCCTTCTTCGCGACCAGGCCCGCGGCCAGCATCACCGAGGGGTTGCTGGTGTTGGTGCAGGAGGTGATCGCGGCGATCACGACGTCGCCGTGGTGCAGGTCGTGCTCGACCCCCTTGAAAGAGAGGTGACTGTTGGCCTCGAGCGCCTGCTCATCGAGGCCGAAGCCACGCTCCTGGAAGGGCTTCGCCAGCGCTTTCCTGAACTCCTGCTGCATGCCGGAGAGCAGGATCCGGTCCTGCGGCCGCTTGGGGCCGGCCAGGCTGGGCTCGACCGTCGAGAGGTCGAGCTCGAGGGTGTCGAGGTACTCGGGCTCGAGGGCGTCGGCATCGTGGAACAGGCCGTTGGCGCGCGCGTAGCGCTCGACCAGCTCGACTTCGTCGTCGAGCCTTCCGGTCTGCCTCAGGTACCGCAGCGACTCCGCGTCGAGCGGGAAGAATCCCATGGTGGCCCCATACTCGGGCGCCATGTTGGCGATGGTGGCCCTGTCGGGCACCGTCATGGCGGCCAGCCCGGGACCGAAGAACTCCACGAACTTGCCGACCACGCCCTTCTGCCTGAGCATCTGGGTGACGACCAGCACCAGGTCGGTCGCGGTCGCTCCCTCGGGCAGCTTGCCGGTCAGCTTGAAGCCGACCACCTTGGGGATGACCATGTAGTAGGGCTGCCCCAGCATGACGGCCTCGGCTTCGATCCCGCCGACGCCCCAACCGACCACGCCCAGCCCGTTGATCATGGTGGTGTGGCTGTCGGTGCCGACCAGCGAGTCCGGGTAGGCGACCGTCGTGCCGTCCACTTCACGATGCTGAACGCCCTTGGCGAGGTACTCCAGGTTGACCTGGTGGACGATCCCGGACGCGGGCGGCACCACGCTGAAGTCTCGGAACGCAGCCTGGCCCCAGCGGAGGAACTCGTAGCGCTCCCGGTTGCGCTGGAACTCGATCTCGGAGTTGTGGAGGAGGGCGAGCGGATTGTCGTACTCGTCCACTTGAACGCTGTGGTCGATGACGAGGTCCACCGGCACCTGGGGGTTGATCAGCTCGGGATCGCCCCCCATACGCTCCATGGCGCTACGCAGCGCCGCCAGGTCGACCACGGCGGGCACGCCGGTGAAGTCCTGCAGCACCACGCGGGCGGGCTTGAAAGGGATCTCGACGTCGGACGGGTTCCTCGGATCGTAGCCGGCGAGGTTGCGGATGTCCTCCGCGGTCACGGTGTAGCCATCCTCGTTACGCAGCAGAGATTCCAGCAGCACCCGGATGGAGTACGGCATGCGATCGACCCGACCCAGGCCGTCCTCCTGGAGCCTGGCGAGCCGGTAGAAGGCCGCCTCGCCCGAACCGGTGTCGAAGACGTCGCGGGCGGAGAACGAGTTCTTGGAGCTGATGTCAGCCATGCTCACTCCTTCGCTTGGAAGAGGGCGTCGGTTCCGTCGGAGGGCCCGCGGCCGCGTCGCATCGCCGTCGGGCGGATCGACGACGGGCGCGCCCCGCAGGCACGTCGACGCCCCGTCGCTTCGAACTCCAGTCTAGCGGCTCGCCGCCGATGTCCAGGTTGCGTTGCGGTCCCGACATCCGGCCCCGGTCGCTCGTCCGGGCGGGCACGGAACGCCCCCGCCCTCCTCATCCTGCCCCAGTCTCGAACTACACTACGTGACATGAAAGAGCGCACATCACGTAGAGACTCCACGGAAGGCGGTGCCCCCGATGCCCGGCTCCGCTACCGGGTGGTCCGCGACCCGGACGCCGCCGAGCTGCTCATGAACCCGACCACGCTCCGCCAGATCGCCCCTTTCCTGGGAAGGGCGCGCACCGTGGGTCAGGCGGCGGAGGAATCCGGCGAGCTTCCCAACACGGTGCTCAAGCGCGTCCGGCGCTTCCGTGGCGCCGAGCTGCTCGAGGTGGCCGGCACCGTACCGCGCCGCGGCCGGCCCATGAAGCTCTACCGGACCACCGCCGATCTCTTCTTCGTGCCCTTCGAAGCGACCGCCGCCGAGTCGCTCGAAGCGTCGCTGGCCGAACGCGACGCCTACTGGGAGCGGCTGCTGCGGCGCAACGTCGTGCGGGGCCGCATGGAGGCGCTCGGCACCTGGGGAACGCGCGTGTACCGCGACGACCGCGGCCGGCTGCAGGTCCAGACCGCGGTCACGCCCGAGGCCGACGCGACCACGCTCGACGCCGACGCCCCGGCGGTGCTGTCCTCCTGGCGCGACAGCGTCACCCTCGACTTCGAAGACGCCAAGGCCCTGCAACGCGAGATGTACGAGCTGCTGTTGCGCTACGAGCAGAAGCAGGGAGCGCAGCGCTACATCGTGCGGCTCGCCCTGGCGCCGGTGCATCGGGCCTGAGCCGCGTCCCGGCGGGCCCCCGCCCCGTGCCTTCGCAAGGGCGCAGCGGATGGCCGCGCAGCCCCTGTCACACGATGGCAGCCTGTAGGATGGAGGCGTGAGCGAGCCGCACAAGCGTCCCACCTCCCGCGCCGTGTTGCTGGTCGCTGCCGCAGCTCTGCTGGTGGCGCTGGCGGCCTGTGCGCCTGCAACGCAGGCGCCGTTGCCGGGCGGCGCGGCCGCGCGACAGCTCGACGTCACGGCCCGCATCGTCTACCACCGCATGGCGATCGGTTATCTCGAGACCGGCGCCTACACCACCAACGTGCTGGTCGACGTCCAGCTCCCCACAGGAGCGCGCTGGACGCTGGAGGCCTACCCCGACGGCGGGACCTCGTACCGCCTGAGGATCCTCTCCACGCAGGTCCCAGGGATCGCCTGGGAGGTGTCGCCCGACGGCGTTCGTCGGGTCGCCCGCCCCTGACGCCCCGTACGACCGGAAGGGGACGCCCGTGCCCAACCCCTCACGACCGCGTCGGTCCCGCCTCGCCGCCTCTCCTCGTGCGCTCGTTCGCGTCCTCCTGGCGTCGGCCGCGCTCGGGATGCCCGCGGCCCTCGCGGCCGCTCCGCTCACCGCCCTAGCCCCCGCCTCCACGCTGCTGGCCGTGCACGTTTCCGACATGGGGGCGAGCTATCCCGCGCTGGCGCACGCCCTCGCCGGGCTCGACACGGCGGGCGGCCGCGCCACGCTCACGAACGTGTTGCGCACGCTAGCGTCGGCAGCCCACGGCCCGGCTATCCACGACGACCGGGCTGCACAGGCGCTCGGCACGGCCGCCCGAATGCTGCAGGACGGAAGCGCCCGAGACGCGGCGCGCTCCGCTTGCCCCGAGCTCGACAAGCGAACCCTGCCGTCCCCCCGGGAGGCGCTGCTCGCCGTCTCCGCGACGTCCTACGCGCCGCTGCCGGCGGCGCTGCTGTTGGCGCGCGTGGCGCCGGACGCCCGGACCGCGGCCGACGAGGCCCTCGCTGCCCTCACCCGCTGCTTCGCCTCGGGCGCCCCGCTGGAGCAGGACGGGGTGTCGCTGCAGCCGCTGGCGCTCGGCGCCTCGACGCTCACCGTCGCCCGGATCGGCGACGTCGTGGCGGTCGCCTCCAGCGTGGACCTGCTGCGCGCCGCCGTGCGGCTGGCCCACGGCAGCGGCGAGCCCGCCCTGGCCGACCGCGTCCCGGCACCCGTCCCCGCCCTGAACGGCCCCGGCGTGGGCGTGAGCGTCGACATGGCCGGCATCGCCGACCTGCTCGGCTCCCTCCCGGCCGTCGCCTCGGACGCCACAGCCGCAGCAGCCCGCGCGAAGCTCCAGGTCGCGCTCCGCACCGTCCCGCTGGTCGCGGCCCGGCTCTCCGCGCAGCCGCAGGGTCTCCTGCTCGAATCCTGGACCCGCGTCGACGCCGCCGGCGGCGACCCCGCGCTGGCGGCGCTGCTGCGCTGCGACGGTTGCCGCGCGCGTCCCAGCCTGCTCGTCCCGGCCGACGCCTGGGCCGTCGACGCCTCGCCGCTGCGCCTGCAGGCATGGACGAACTACCTCGCCGCGCTGGGTCGCGACGTCGCAGCGGCCGGCGGCGGCGCCATCGATCCTCTGGCGCTCCTGAAGCAGCAGACCGGCCTCGACCTGGCCGCCGACGTGTTCCCGTGGCTCGGCACGGTCGCCACCACGGTGTCGTTGCCGGCCCCGGCGGGAACGCCCCAGGCGCTCGTCGGCGCAGCCGCGCAGCTGACCATCGTGCCGGTCGCCTCGCCCGATCGAGCCCGGGCGGGCCTCTCCCGGCTCGCGCCCGCGCTCGAGGACCTGCTGGCACGCCTCGCGCACGGCGGCACGGGCGCCGCCGCTCTGCAAGCGGCCGGCCTCGACCCGCGAGCCATGATCGCCACCCGCAGCGAGCGCTACCGCGATGTGGCCATCACCCGCATCCAGCTCGGCCCCAGCACCGACCTGGGGGTGGCGCTGGTGGGCAGCCGGCTGGTGCTGGCGTCCCCCTCCGCGGCGCTGCACGGCGTGATCGACACCTACCGTGGCGGGCCGACGCTGCACGCCGGTCCGCTGGCGGCGGCCCTCGCCACCGCCCCCGCCGAAGCGCACGCGGTGTGGGCCGGCGACGAGGCGGCCCGGCTTCGCGGCGCCGCGTCGACGCTGCGGGCACTCTCACAGCCGGCCGCCTTCGCCCTCCAATCGGGCATGGCAGGCGCGCTCCGCACGGCCGCCCCGGCCGGCACGGCCGCAGGTCAGGGCCCGCAGCCGCCCGGTCTGGGCGCGCTCCTCGACGCCACCGAACTTCCCGCCGATGCGCTCGACATCGTCGCGGCGCACCTCGGCACGAGCCGTGGTTGGAGCCTCTGGCGCGACGGGATGGTGGTGCGGCGCTGGACGCTGCCCATCCGCTAGGCATACGAAGCGCCGGCCGGCCCCCGCGGGGGCCGGCCGGCGCTTCGAGGCCGCGAACGGGCCGTCCTCAGTTGGCGCGAAGGTAGGGCTGCAACCGCGCCTGGTAGGCGCTCTTCGGCTGCGCGCCGATCATCGTCTCGACCGGCTGGCCATCCTTGAACAGGATCACCGTGGGGATGCTCATCACCCGGAACTGCATCGCGACCTGCTGGTTGTCGTCGACGTTGACCTTGCCGACCTTCAGCTTGCCCTCGTAGTCGCCCGCGAGGCCCTCGATAACGGGGCTCACCATGCGGCAAGGGCCGCACCAGGGCGCCCAGAAATCGACCAGCACGAGCCCATCGCTGGTTTCGTTCTGGAAGTTGTCGTCGGTAAGAACCTGCGTATCAGCCATGAATCCTCCAGGAGTGGGGCGGCCCATGCCGCCGACCCAAGCGAGTCGCCACCAATCTACGGTCGCCGCGTTCCTCGCCGATGTCACGCAGTCGACACGGGCCAAACGAACATGGCGTCGGCAGACGCCCCGCGCTGGAAGCGCGGCGGGATCATGCCCAGCGCACGGTAGCCGCCCTTGACCGCGGCCCGCACCAGCGCCTGCGGGTTCGCCCTGGCACCGTGCACCTCGCGCGCGAAGGCGACTTCGTCGGTGACGGCCAGCGACGGGCTCGAGCCGCGCGAATCGGTCCCGAAGGCGACGTCGACGCCGAAGCGCGCGTACAGCTCCCAGGGGAAGCGCCCGCACCCCAGCGCCTCGTTGGAGCGGGGGCAGTGCACCACGGCGCAGTCGGCGCGCTGCACCGCGCGGACGTCCTCCTCCTCGACGTGCACCATGTGGACGAGCGTGGGCCGGGCCTCGAGCACGCCCAACGACTCCAGGTACCCGACCGGGCTGAGCCCGCTGGCCTGCCAGGCCACGCCGAACGAGGCCAGGAACCCCGCCAGCGCGCCGCCGCCGTCGCGGTGAAGGTCGACCTCCTCGGCGCTCTCGGCCACGTGGATCTGCATCGGCAGTCCCTCGGCGCGCGCCAGCGCCGCCAGCCGCTGCAACAGAGGGGCGCTGACGGTGTGCGGCGTGTGCGGGCTGAGCCCCACGCGCACGCCGCCGGGACGCTCGAGCCGTCGGAAGGCCGCGAGGCGCGCCCGCGTGCGCTCGAAGATGCGCTCGGCGTCCGCCGGGTCCGGACCGATGACCTCCCAGTAGGCCACGCCCGCGACGTCCGTACGCTGCAGCAGATGGCGCATGACCGCCTCGTCGGTGACGATGTCGCCGATGACGTGCACCCCGCCCTGCACCACCTCGTCCAGCCCCCGCCGGGCGGCCTCGACGCCACCCGGCGTCTCTCGACGGTGCCGGATCACGGCGCGGATGAAGCCCTCGTAACTGCCCTCGCTGTAGGGCATTCCGCTGAGGTCGAGGTGGGTGTGCGCGTTGACGGGAGGGGGGGACACCGCGAAGCCGGCGTCCTCCAGACGCGCGTCGGGGTAGGCCTCGCGCGCGCGGCCGGCGCTCTCGACGGCGATCACCTGGCGCCGGCTGCCGTCGTCCTGCACCACCACGGCACCGTCGGCGCGGGGCGTGCCCAGCCCGTTGTAGACGACCTCCGCCCGAAGGATGGTGCGCTCCAGCACGCCGCTCAAGTCAAGGCGCGGCGGCCGCGCCCGCCGGCGCGCCGGCGGCCGGCGCCGCCAGCAGCGCCTCGACGTCGGGGTGGCGCACGATGCCGTAGAGGCTGTCGCGCTGCGCTGGCCGGTAACCGGCGTCGACGATCTGGCGCACGATCTCGCGCTCCGGCGTGGACCGGTGACGGGCACCCGCCTGCGACACCACGTTCTCCTCCAGCATGGTGCTCCCGAAGTCGTTGCAGCCGAAGCTGAGCGCGGCCTGGGCGATCTTGTAGCCCATGGTGGGCCAGGACGCCTGGAAGTTGAAGACGTTGTCGAGCAACAGGCGGCTCACGGCCACGTTCTGGAGGTACGCGTGCGCCCCCGCGCCCGGCGCCTGTCCCTCGATCCGCACGCCCTGGGTCTGCAGCGTCCAGGAGATGAACGCCGAGAAGCCGTTGCCGTGCGTGGCAAGGGCACGGTCTTGCTGATCACGGATGCGCATCATGCTCTGAACGCGCTGCTCGGGCGTCTCGCCGAAACCGATCACCATGGTGGCGGTCGTGTACAGGCCGAGTTCCTGCGCCTCGCCCATGATGGCGATCCACTCGTCGGAGGCGATGCGGCCGGGAGCGACATGTGGTGCGTGCCGCACCTCGTCGACCAGGATCTCGCCGCCGCCGCCCGGGAGCCCGTCGAGCCCGGCGGCCTGCAGCTCCGCGAGCACCTCCCGGCTGCTCATGCCGGTGAGCGCCGCGAGCCCCTTGATCTCCTCGGGGCTGAAGGCCTCGACCCGGATGGCGGGGTGGCGCTCTTTCAGGAAGCGCATGAGGTCGGTGTACCAGGAGAACGGCAGATAGCGGTTGACGCCGCCCTGCATCAGGATGCGCGTGCCACCCACCGCTTCGAGCTCCTTCACCTTCGCGGAGATGGCGTCGTAGCTCAGGGTGTAGGCGTCGTCCTGACGTCGCGTGCGGTAGAAGCCGCAGAAGCTGCATGCCACCGAGCACACGTTCGAGTAGTTGATGTTGCGGTCGATCAGGTAGGTGACGACCTCCGGGTCGGTGCGCATGCCGCGCACGGCGTCGGCGGCCGACGCCAGCGCGAACAGCGGCGCGCGGTAGAGGCCGGCGGCCTCGTCCGGCGTCAGACGCCGTCCTGTTGCCGCCTTCTGGAGCACGTCCATGCCCACGAGCATAGCACCGGCCCGCCGCCCCGCCCGGGTCCGCGCCTACCCTGGCGCGCCCCTCCCCTTCCGGCGGGCCGGACCATCTGTGTACTTGTTTACCCGACCGCGATAAAATGACACACAATGGTCTCCGATCCCCCCGACGAGCACGCCAGCCCCTGGCGCCCCATCTTCGAAGCCGTGCGCAAGACGGTCGGGCACAAGCGCGACGCCGACGGCGTTCTCGGCAGCATCAACTGGCTGCGCAAGGAGATGGAGCGCCGGGACGCCAACCCCAACGTGGTCCGCAACATCATCTACCGGGACAAGGGCAAGCTTGCCGACAAGCGCGTCCTGTTCGAGATCCTCGGGGAGCTCTGGACCACCACCGGCCAGCCGCCCCTGCGGGCTCCGGAGCTGGAGGTCCTGCTCTCGCCCGGCAGCTCGGCCGAGCAGGAGGTGCTGCAGCTGCTGGGCCGCGAGAAGAGACGCGCCTACAGGAGCTTCGTCGGCGGCGTCCGCGGCGGCGAGACCCCCCACCTGCTCATCACCGGCCGGCCCGGCTCGGGCAAGACGCTGCTTGCCGACTACATCCAGCAGGCCCTGGAGATCCAGCCGCGCGCCGCCGATCGCATCGTCCGGCTGGAGTTCTCCGCGAGCGACCTTGCCAGCGCCCTGAGCCGCCTGGCGCTGGCGTTGGGGGTGCCGCACGAGCTCATCGAGGCGAAGCTGCTGCGCATCGGCAGCTCCAGCGCCTTCGCGGTGCAGGCCGACGCCCAGGCCGAGGTCGCGCGGGTCATCATCGACGCCGCACGCCAGGCGCCCGGGCGTATGGTGTTCCTCCTTCACGTGTCCCAATCGATGGCGGGGCAAGACAGTCTGGGCATGGTCCCGTTGCGGCTCAACACGCCCGAGGTGCCGCGCGTGAGCGCTTCGGAGTGGCTGTGGCTGTCGCTGTTCGAGCCGCTCGGCCGGCTGCCCGACGTTGCGGTGCTCGCGAGCATGGCCGACGTGCCGGCCCGCGCCATGCAGCGCCTGGGCGCGTTCGAGGGTCCGATCAAGCTCACGCCCCCCACCACCGCCGAGGCCCGCCGCTTCGTCAAGGCCCGACTCCCCCACCGCTCCCCCTCCCAGCAGGAAGACATCGTGCAGCGGGCGGGGCGCTCCTTCGAGGAGCTGCGCACCCTCACGCTGCTGGCGGAGGTGCGTGAGCCGGTCGGCGAGGCCGCGTTCGATGGGAACCAGCTCTCCATCGAGCAGCTCAGCAAGCTCGTCGACGCCTCCGGGGACGCCCGCCTGCGCGACTTCCTGTCGGCGCTGGCCGCGCTCTCCATCCCCGAGTTCCCGACCTTCCGTGGCGACGTCCTCTTGCAGCTGCGGCAGGACGCCGGTGCGAAGGAGCTCAATTCCTTCGAGCTCGCCTTCCTGGATCAGGTCCCCGGCGACGAAGCCGGCTACCGTTGCTTCTCCCGCCAGCTCGCGCGGGCGCTGCGTCAACGCCTGCAGGAGGCCGACCCCGCGCGCTACCGTGCGCTCAACCGTCAGGCCGCCGACGCCTACCGCGAGGCCGCCTGGGCCGATCCCGCCGGGGAGAACGCATCGCGCTTCCTCCACCACGCCTTCGAGGCCCGAGACTGGGACACCATGGCCGCCTGGCTGCAGCGCCACAGTATCCAGCAGTCGCTGGTGCGTCGCATCTGGCATGCCGCCGCCGATGAGCTGAGCGGGAGCCCGGCCTTCCACACCGTCGCGCGCCAGGTCGCCGCCCACTACGTGAAGCTGGGCAGCTACGATCACGCCGACGCCCTCAGCGCCTTCGAAGCGCTCGCCCGGTCCGAGGACGCGGACGTTCGCGCCTGGACCACGCTCAAGCGCGCCGAGGGCGAGGTCCTCAAGGGACGCTACGAGCAGGCCGAGCGCCTGCTGGAGACCTGCCCCGGCACGCAGATGCCGCTGCTTCGGGCCGAGGTAGCCCTGGTGCGCGCCAGCATCGCGCGCTGGCGCAGCGACCTCGACGAGGCGGCCCGCCTCGTCGACGAGGACGCGCGCGCCGAGCTGGAGCGGGTGGTCGAGAACGACGGAGCCAGCAATCTGGCGCGCGCCAAGGTCTCGGTATGGGCCGGCCTCATCGCCAAGGATCGCGGCGACCTGGAAAGCGCCCTGCGGGAGTTCGACGCCGTCGTGACCGACGAGGACCTCATCCAGGCGCGGCTCGCGTTCCAGAAGGGCGATGTCTGCCTCAAGCTGGGACGCTTCGACCAGGCGCTGCGCGAGCTCGACCTGGCCGTCGAACTCGCCCGCCGCTCGGAGGCCCTGGCGCAGGAGCAGACGCGCTTCCTGGCGCGGCGCGGCACGCTCTACCGGCGCATGGGCGACCTGGCGCGGGCACGGAACGACTTCGACGCCGCCCGCGACATCCTCGAGCTGGCGGACGCCGAGCCCATCGAGCGCGACTTCTGGCTCGCCAAGGTCGACGACGAAGCGGCGCTCGCGCTGCTCGCCGAAGGCGCCTTCGAGGAAGCGACGTTCACGCTGGCGCGGAACATCGAGCGCTTCCGCAGCTACGCCCGCGCGCTGGAGGTGCACGCCGAGTACCGCGTGCTCCGAACCACGCTGTACATCGGGCTGGCGTACGCCTGCCGCGGCATGGCACAGCCGTTCCGGTTGCCGCTGCCGGCGCTGCCGCTGCCGGAGACCGACCAGCCCGACCTTCGGCACGCACGTCAACGCATCGGCGAGGTGTTGGCGGCGCTCGACGACAAGCCCGACCGCGAGCTGCACAGCGTGCTATTGCGCCAGGCGCACCTGCACGCCAGCCTGGTCGTGGCTCGTCCCGAGGACGCACTGGCCCATGCCGAGCACGCCATCCGGGAGTCGCGCTTCGCCTACCAGCGCGCCGAGGCGCTCGCCGCGGCCGTGGCCGCACGCCTGCGCATGGGCGACGCCGAGGGCGCGGCGAAGACCCTGAGCGAGGGGGAGGCGGCGTTGCGGGCCGCTCTCCCCGCCGACGACCCGAGGGAGCGCGGCGACCTGGGTCTGCGTGCGCAGTACGTGGCGCTCGCAGGCGCCACGCAGCTCCTGCACGGCGCCTCCGGCGAGGCCGCCGAGCGGCTCGCCGTCGCCCTCGAGGACCCCGACCTGACCGCCTACCACGAGGGCCTGCTCCGCGCCTTCGGCGAAGGCGCGGAGCGCATGCCCGCGAATGACGGGGCCTGGCGCGTCCATGCCCGGCTCGATGCGCTGCTGGGCCTGGGGGAGCGGCCCGACGTCGGCCCCGCCAGACTGCCCGACGCGCTGGTCGCGCGCTGGCGGGACCGGCAACGCGGCCCGACGCCGGCGTCGTGAGCGCGAGACGCTCGTGACCGAGGCCACCGCCAGCCCGGCCGCCGGAGCGGCCCGCATCGAGGTGTGCCTGACGGCCGAGGCGCTGGCCGCGCTCGAACCGCACGACGGCATCGACATGTTCCGTCCGGCCGCCAAGCAGCACCAGGCCCTCATCGGCATCGCCCGCGACGCCCAGTCGTGCGTCAGCGCCGGGGTGGACGCGGATCGGCTGGTGGCCTACGCGGCCTTCCACCCGCCGTCGGACGTGGAGTCGTGGGGCGAGGACCGCACCGGAAGGATCATCGAGTTGGGCGCCGTGGAGGTGGCGCCGCCCTACCGCGGGCAGCGGCTGGCCGAACGCCTCCTGGCGGCCAGCTTCCAGGGCGGGCGCTTCGAGAGCACCGTGGTGTTCGCCACGATGTACGTGTGGCACTACGATCTCAAGCGCACGGGGCTGAACGATTTCGCCTACAAACGACTGCTGGAGCGCCTGTACCGCAGCGCCGGATTCGAGCCCTTCAACACCGCCGACGCCGAGGTCCGCAGCAGCTCCGCCAACCAGCTCATGGCGCGCGTCGGGTCGCGCGCCGACCCGACGGTGGTCGAGGAGTTCCACCGCCTCCGGACCCGCCCTCGCTTCTTCGGCTGACGTTCTACACCGCGGCGCCGCGCCGCGGCCAGAGGGTACGATCTTTGCGGGGCGCGCGCGGCGCGGGCTCGGGTTTCGGAGGGCACCATGCTGGTACAGGACATCATGACGCGGCAGGTGGTCGCCATCGGCCCGGAGATGCCGATCCGCGACGTCAACGTGCTGATGGAACAGCGCAACATCCGTCACTTCCCGATCCTCGAGAACGTCGGAAAGGGTCCCGCACGCACGGGCCCGGACGACCAGGACGCCGCCGTCGATCGCCTGGTGGGGATCGTGTCGGACCGCGACCTGCGCCTGGTCGGCGCGGACCACCCGCTGGCTCCCGCCGGCGTGGCGGCCACCGATCCGGTGCGCCGCGTGATGGTGGCGCCCGTGCTGACCGCGCACCCGTTGGATCCCATCGAGGAGACCGCCAAGACCCTGCGGGAGAACAAGATCGGCGCCATGCCGGTCATGGAGGGGGACCATCTCGTCGGCATCGTCACCGGCATCGACATGCTCGACGCGCTGGTGCGCATGTCGGGCGTGTACGAGGCCGCCACCCGGCTCGAGGTGGAGGTTCCCAACCGGCCCGGCGCCCTGGCGTCGCTGCTCGCGGCCATCGCCGAGCGGCGCCACAACGTCTCCAGCGTGATGACCTCGCGCGCCGACGCCGAGAGCGTGACGTTCGTGCTGCGGGTGGCGACCGTCGACGGCCGCCGCCTTGCCGAGCACCTGCGGGGCCAGGGCTTCGTGATCCTCTGGCCGGTCGACAAGACCCGCGAACCGTGAGCGTGGCGGTCGAGGGCAAGCGTCGCGACGGCGCCGCTGCGAGCAGCGTGCGCTTCGTCTACGATCCCTCGCTCGCCGAGTACGAGCTCTCCCCCGAGCACCCCTTCCGCCCGGAGCGGCTCGAGCTCACCCGCACCCTGCTCGAGGCCGTCGGCGCGTTGAGCCCCGAGGCGTACGCCGGCGTCACGCCCATCCCCGAACGGGAGCTGGCGCGCGTCCACTCCACGCGCTACATCGACGCGGTCCGCCACGCCTCGCACGGGGAGCTGGAGGACGAGGCGTACAGCTTCGGCCTCGGTACCGGCGACAACCCCGTCTTCCCCGACATGCACGAGGCGGTGCTCCGCGTGTGCAGCGGCACGGTGAGCGCCGTGGAGCTGGTGGCGAGCGGCGAGGCGCTCCGGGCCGTCAACCTGGCGGGCGGCCTGCACCACGCCATGCGCGCCAAGGCGTCGGGATTCTGCGTGTACAACGATCTCGCACTCGGCATCCGGCGCGCCGTCGACGCGCACGGCCTGCGCGTGGCGTACATCGACCTCGACGTCCACCACGGCGACGGGGTCCAGTGGCTGTTCTACGACTCACCCGACGTCATGACCATCAGCCTGCACGAGTCCGGGCGTTACCTGTTCCCGGGGACCGGGCACACCTACGAGACGGGGCGCGGGCCGGGCCGGGGCACGGCGGTCAACATGCCGCTCGAGCCCTTCACCGAGGACGCCTCCTTCCTCGAGGCCTTCGAGAGCGTGGTACCGCGCGCGGTCGAGGTCTTCCAGCCCGACCTGATCGTGCTCCAGGCCGGAGCCGACATGCACCGCAACGACCCGCTGGCCGACCTCAACCTGAGTCTGGCGGCCATGGGCGCGAGCTACCGCCGGGTGGTGGAGCTGAGCGAAGGCTTCACGGGAGGGCGCCTGGTGGCCACCGGCGGTGGCGGCTACGATCCGTACCGGACGGCTCCGCGCGCATGGGCGCTGCTGTGGGCCGCCGTCACGGGGCAGGAGCTGCCCGAGGACGTGCCCGCAGCGTGGCGCGAGCGCTGGGCTTCGAGGAGCCCCGTCGCCCTCCCGGAACACATGGTGGACGACCCCTCCGCCTGGACGCCGGTACCCCGCCGCGCCACGGTAAGCTCGCACAACCGGGCCGTGGCCTCGCGGCTCATGGAGGTGCTCGAGACCATCTGGAGCGGCCGCGGCGCGCAACCCGAACGCGCCGTCGAGGATCGGGAGGACTCCCCATGAGGATCGGATTCATCGGACTGGGCACGATGGGCGCGCCGATGGCGCGCCGCCTGCTCGAAGCGGGGCACGACGTCACCGTGCACAATCGCACGCGCCAGCGAGAGGAACCGCTGGAAGCGCTCGGCGCCCACCGGGCAACCACCCCTCGCGAGTGCGCTCGCGACCGCGAGCTCGTCATCACCATGGTCAGCGACACCCCGGACGTGCAAGCCGTCGTGCTCGGCGAGGAGGGCGCGGTCGAGGGGATGGAGAAGGGCTCGGTGCTCGTCGACATGAGCACCATCAGCCCCGCCACCACCCGCCTCATCGCCGCGGCGCTCGAGGACCACGGCCTGGCCATGTTGGACGCCCCGGTGTCCGGGGGGAGCGAGGGCGCCGCGCGCGGCACGCTCTCCATCATGGTGGGCGGTGACGAGGCCGTACTGGAGCGGGTACGCAGCGTTCTGGACGTGCTCGGTAGCACCGTCACCCACGTCGGCCCCATCGGCAGCGGCCAGGTGACCAAGGCCGTCAACCAGGTCATCATCGCCGGCACCTACGCGGCCATCGCCGAGGGCCTGGCCCTCGGCCTGGCCGCGGGCATCGACATCGAGGCGGCGCACGCCGCCGTGTCGGGCGGCGCCGCAGGCTCCTGGGGATTGACGAACCGAGGGCCGAACATGATCCACAACCACTACCCACTGGGATTCCGCACCCGTCTGCACCGCAAGGACCTCGGCATCGCGCTGGCCTCGGCACGCGATCTCGGCGTCGCCATCCCGCTCGCCGCCTACGTCGAGCAGCTCGAGACCAGCCTGATCCAACGCGGCTACGGGGACGAGGACGTCTCCAACATCGCGCGCATCGTGCGGGAGCAGGCGGGGCTGGACGAGGAGGGCTGAGCGGCGGCGCCCGGCCGCAGCGGGAACGCTCGGCCGGAACCCGAACGCCCGATCGCGCGGACGCGCTCCGCCCGGCCGCGCGCCCTCAAGCGGAGCGGCGGGCCACCATCCACACGCGGGCTGCGTCGTCCGGCGCGGGCTCGCCGCTGGGATAGCTCAGCGCCTCTACCCCCGTGAATCCCGCCGCCTCGAGCAACCGCGTTGCCTCCGGGGGGTCGTAGGGCCGCTCGTAGTGGATCTCCGTGAACGGGCCGTCCTCGGTCTCGCAGAAGGCCTCGACCTTCGCGAGCGCCGTGCCCTCGTCGAAGGAATGGACCCACCGGTAGTACACCTCGTCGGCCCAACCCTCCACCCGTCCGCCCTCCCACAGGTCGCGGAGTCCGACGGTGGTGTTGACGTCGAAGATGAAGAGGCCGCCGGGGAGGAGGTGGTCGAACACGCGGCGGGCCATCGCCTCGAAGCCGCTGGGCTCGAGCAGGTTGTTCAGCGCGTCGAAGACCGAGTAGACGAGGGTGAAGCGCTCGGGCAACCGCATGGTGCGGAAGTCGCTGCGATAGAAGCGCACCGACGGGAGCTTGCGCTGCGCGACCCGCAGCATCGCCTGCGAGCCATCGAGGCCGGACACCTCGACGCCGCGCGCCCGCATCGGCACGGTAGCGTTGCCGGTGCCGCAGCCCACGTCCAACGCCGCGCCTCCCCGCCAGCCCCTTTCGCGCGCCAGCCGCAGGATGTACGCGGCCCAGTCGTCGTACTCGACGTCGGCCATGATGACGTCGTAAACCTCGGCCAGGGCCGTGAAGGGGGCGCGCGACATGCGCGCTCAGTATACGTGGGGCCGCACCAAGCGTCCGGGGCCCGGGAACGTTGCCCAGACCCGGCGGGCCCATGGTGGCGTATGCTGCTGTGCTCCGCAGCACCCCTGCTAGCCTCGAGGAGAACTTTGAGGGTCGCCCCGCATCCGCTGCCCCCCCAGCGGGGCTGCTCTCAAGGTTCCTTCCTGTGCGTTGGCCCGCCCGCGGGCGCCGCCCGCTCGGTCGTCCGGGCCCCGCCGCCCGGCCGGCTCCGGCGGCGCGCCTCAGGCCGAGCGGTCCGCCCCTTCGCGCAACAACAGGACGATCTTGCCGATGTTGCGGTTCGCTCGCATGCGCTCGTGCGCCTCGTCGGCCCGCTCGATCAGCACGACGCTGTCGATGACGGGGTCGAGGCGCCCCTCGGCGAGCGCCTGGCCGAAGCGCTCCTCGAAGGCCTCGCGGATGCGCACCTTCTCGGCCGTCGGGCGCGAGCGCAGCGTCGACCCCTTCAGCGTGGCCCGCTTGGCCATCAGCCGGCGGATGTCGAAGGCCGCCTGGCGGCCGCTGAGGGTGGCGATGAACACCATGCGCCCGCCGACGCGCAGGAGGTCGAGGTTGCGCTCGAAGTATGCCTCGCCCACCATGTCGAGGATCACGTCGACGCAGCCTTCGTCGGCGGCCGCGCCGACGTGCTCGCGGACGGCCTCGGCGAAGTCCTGATGGCGGTAGGAAACGGCGAGCTCGGCGCCGAGCTCGCGGCACGCCGCGACCTTCTCCTCGCTGCCGGCCGTGGTATAGACCGACGCGCCCGCCAGGGCCGCCTGCTGGATGGCCGCCGTCCCCACGCCGCTGGCCCCTCCGTGGACCAGCACGCGTTCGCCGGCGCGAAGGCCCGCCTCCAGGAAGAGGTTGAGAAAGGCGGTGAAGGCGGCCTCCGGCAGGGCCGCCGCCTGCGCGAAGCTCCAGCCCTCTGGGATCGGCATCAGCATGCCCGCCGGAACCGCCACGCGCTCGGCGTACCCCCCGCCGGGCAAGAGCGCGCAGACCCGGTCCCCCACGTGCACCCCGTGCACGCCGCCGGGCACCTCGCGCACGACGCCCGCCATCTCGAGGCCCAGGATCTCGCTCTCCCCTGCAGGCGGCGGGTAGTGCCCGGCGCGTTGCGACAAGTCGGCGCGGTTGAGCGCCGTGGCGTGGACGTCGACCATCACCTCGCCGGGCCTCAGGGACGGCTCCGGCACCTCTCGGTACGCGAGATCGCCGCCTTCACCAACCACGATCGCCTTCATAGGGGCCTCCTCCCGACCATGCTAACGCTCGTGCCCGTCGGGGCGGCCCGCCCTCCTTCGCACGGCCCTCACGCAGACCTGTTAGCGTAGCGCCATGATCGGCGTAGACCTGGGCACCACCAACGTCCGCATCCATGTCAAGGGCAAGGGCGTGATGCTCCGCGAGCCCGCCGTGATCGCGGTCGTCAAGGGCACCACCGACGTCAAGGCCGTGGGTCAGGACGCCTACCGCATGCTCGGTCGGACACCGGGCAACATCACCGCCGTGAGGCCCATGGCCGACGGCGTCATCGCCGACTACACGCTCACCGAGAAGATGCTCAAGGCCTTCATCTCGAAGGTCCTGACCGGCGCCAACCGCCTGCTGCGCCCCAACATCATGGTCTGCATCCCCAGTGGCATCACCGAGGTCGAGAAGCGGGCCGTGCTCCAGGCGGTCAACGAGATCGGCGCGCGCAAGGCCTTCCTGATCGAGGAGCCGGTGGCCGGTGCCATCGGCGCGGGCGTCAACATCGCCGATCCGGTCGGTTCGATGGTCATCGACATCGGCGGCGGCACCACCGACATCGCCATCATCAGCATGGGGGGCATCGTCGTCTCCGAGAGCCTGCGCATCGCCGGAAACACCTTCGACCGGAACCTCATGACCTTCGTGAAGGCCCAGCACAACCTGCTCATCGGCGACCGCACCGCCGAAGAGATCAAGCGCACGGTGGGCGCCGCCGTGATCACCCCGGACGAGGACGAGCGCAGCATGGAGGTACGCGGCCGCGACCTCATCGACGGCATGCCCAAGAGCGTGACCATCACCACCGAAGACGTGGCGCGTAGCCTGAACGAGTCGCTGGACAAGATCGCGGCGGGCGTGCGCAAGGTGCTCGAGCAGGCGCCCCCCGAGCTGGTCTCCGACGTCATCGAGCGAGGCATCGTGATGACGGGCGGCGGCGCCAAACTGCGCAACCTCGACGCCTTCCTCAGGCGCGTGACCAACATCCCGGTCGCCGTGGCCGAGGCGCCGGAGGACTGCGTGGTGCTGGGAACGGCCAAGGCACTCGACATGTCGCACGTGCTGCAGGACGCTCGCAGTACCGTGCTGCGCTACTGACGACGAAAGCGGACGGCGCCCTCCGTCGGCACGCCGCCCGTGACTTCGATGGGCGCGGGCGCCTTGCGCCGTGCCCCGCTCGCGTGAGGCCCTAGCCGGCGATCTCCACCAGCTCGAGCTCGAACGTCAACGGCTGACCCGCCAGCGGGTGGTTGGCATCGAGCGTGACGCTCTCGTCGCCCACCTCGGCGACGGTGACGGGCACGGCCTGCCCGTCGGGCTGGCGCAGCTCGAGCCGCATGCCCGGCGCGATCTCCATGTCCTCGGGGACCTGCTCCTTGGGCAGATCGAGGACGAGGTCATCGCGCCGTTCACCGTAGGCGTCGTCGGCCTCGACGCGCGTCTCGCGCGCCTCGCCGATCTCCATCCCTTCGACCGCCCGCTCGAAACCGGTGATCACCTGCCCGGACCCCACCGTGAACTCGAGGGGTTCGCGCTCGCGCGAGGAATCGAAGACGGTGCCGTCGTCGAGGCGTCCCGTGTAGTGGACACGCACGGTGTCGCCACTCTTGGCTGTGGCCATGGCGGCCTCCTTCCCTGCCGGCCGGCATGCCGGCGTGACGCGAACGTCCCGACGACGTTCCCGCCGCAGTCCGGGCAGTCTACCCGCCGCCCCGGCAGGACGATGGCGGGTGAATCACGAACCCTCTCGAGCGAGGTGTCAGTGGAACACGAAGATCCCCAGCAGCCCGCCGGCCACGATCAGCAGCGCCGGGTGCACGTTGAAGCGGATGGAGAGGAAGAAGGCGGCGGCAGCCAGCAGCCACAACGACCAGTTCTTCAGCCACTGGGGAGGCATGCCGAACGCCCGAGGTGCGAACTCCCACACGACCAACGCCAGCAGCGCGATCACTACCGGACGCACGCCCCGCAGGAAGTGCTCGAACACGGGGCTGTTGCGATAACGCAGGTAGAGGCTGCCGAGCGCGATCATCGCGATGATGGTGGGGACCGCGACCCCGACGAGCCCCATCGCCGCGCCGGGCCAGCCCGAAACCTTGAAGCCGACGTAGCCCGCCATCTTGGTGGCGATGGGGCCCGGCAGGGAGTTGCCGAAGGCGAAGGCGTCGAGGAACTCGTCCTTGGTGAGCCAGTGCTGCACCTCGACCACCTCCTCCTGGATGAGGGGGATCATCGAGGGCCCGCCGCCGAAGCCGAACAGCCCGACCTTGGCGAACGACCAGAACAGTTGGAAGAGCTGCATGATGCCGATTCTACCGTCCCTGGCGCGCGCGGACGCCCGGGGCCCGGCACCGGCGCGGCCGTGAGGCCCCGGTCACGCCCCTTCGCCTTCCACGCTCGTCTCGCGCACGTCGAAGACGTCGCGGAGGTAGTCGCCGAAGAAGTTGATGCTGAGGACCGTGACCATGATCGCCACGCCCGGGAAGATGCCGAGCCACCAGGCGCGGCTGATGAAGCTGCGCGCATCGCTGAGGATGAGCCCCCAGGTGGGCGTCGACGCCTTCACGCCCAGCCCCAGGAAGCTGAGGCCGGCCTCCGCCAGGATGGCGTAGGACACGCTGACCGTCGCCTGAACGATGAGCGGCGCCATCGAGTTCGGCAGGATGTGGCGCAGCATCAGCCGCACGTCCGACGCTCCCAGCGCGCGCGCCGCCTCCACGTAGTCGCGCTCGCGGATGGTCAGCACCATGCCCCGCGCGATCCGCGCGAAGTCATCCAGGAAGGCCAGCGCGACCGCGATGATGACGTTGCTCAGGCCGGTCCCGAACACGGCCACCAGGTACACGGCGATGATGAAGTTCGGGAACGCCCACTGAAGATCGATGTACCGCATGATGATGGTGTCGAGCCAGCCGCCATAGTAGCCGGCCAGCACGCCCATGATCACGCCCAGCAGCATCGAGGACGCCACCGTCACGATGCCCACGAACAGGGAGATGCGCGCGCCGTAGATGACGCGGCTGAGCAGGTCGCGGCCCAGGTCGTCGGTGCCGAAGGGGTGGGCCCAGCTCGGCGGGCTCATCATGCCGAATTCCATCGAGGTGGGATCGGCCGGCGACACGTACGGGGCCAGGGCGGCGGCGCCGACCAGCACCACCAGCGCCACCAGGGAGATGAGCGCGCGCCTGTCCGCCAGGAGCAGCTTGAGCCAACGCGCTCGCTTGCGGCGGGTGGGCACCGCCTGGACGGCGGTCGGTCGGAGAGGTACGGGATCGGCCATGCGCTTCACCTCAACCGGATGCGAGGGTCGATGAACGTGTAGAGCACGTCGACCACGAGATTCGTCGCCACGAAGATGGCGGACACCACCAGGATCGCCCCCTGCACCACCGGGTAGTCGCGGTTGAGGATGCCCTGGATCAGCACGCGTCCCAGCCCCTTGATGGCGAAGACGTTCTCGACCACCACCGCGCCCGCCATCAACAGCGCGAAGGCGATGCCGACCACGGTGACCACGGGGATGAGCGCATTGCGGAAAGCGTGCTTCAGCACCACCCGGTCCTCGACCAGCCCCTTGGAGCGCGCCACGGTGATGAAGTCCATCTTCATCACCTCGAGCATGGACGAGCGGATCATGCGCGCCAGGATGGCGGAGAAGGCGGTTCCGATGGCGGTCGCCGGCAGGATCAGGTGACGGAACCAGGGGATGAACCCGTCGCTCAAGGGGGCGTAGCCGATGGCCGGGAGCCACCGGAGGTGCACCGCGAACACGATGATCAACACGATGCCGAGCCAGAAGTCGGGCATCGACAGGCCCAGGAACGCCAGGAACGTGAAGCCGTGGTCGAGCGGCGAGTTCTTGCGCACCGCCGAGATGATGCCGGCGGGAACCGCGATGGCCATCGCGATGACGAAGGCGAGCAGAGCCAGCGACATGGTCCGCGGCAACGCTTCCGAGATGATCTGCGTGACCGGCACCCGGCTGCCGTAGATCGAGGCGCCGAGGTCCCCGTGGACGACGTTCCACATCCACAGGCCGTACTGCACGTAAACGGGCTTGTCGAGACCGTACTTGTGGCGCAGCACGTCGGCGGCATGAGGGTCGCCGATGTCGAAGAGCATGGCCTGCAGCGGGTCGCCCGGCACCGCCCGCAGCATGAAGAACACCAGGGTCGCCACCGCCCACATCACCACGATGGCGGCCACGATCCGTTTCAGAAGATAGGTCGTCACGTTACTCCTACCTCGGGCCCCGGCAGGGGGCCGATCGAAAGAGCGTCGTGCGAGGCGGCGCCAACCGTCGCCGGACCCCGTCGGGGCCCGGCGACGAAGCGCCGGCTGCGCCGCGTCTACGCGAAGGTGACGCGGTCCAGGTCCACCAGGCCGGGGATGCGGCTCTCGGCCGGGTAGACGATGTCCTTGCGATAGACCAGGATGTCGAGCGGGTGGTACAGGAAGGCGGACGCCACCTTGTCGGAGGTGATCTTGTTCGCCTGCTGGACCAGCGCCTTGCGCTTGGCGAGGTCGGGCTCCGTCCGCTCCTGCGCCGTGAGCGCATCGACCTGCTTGTCCGAGAAGTAGCCGAAGGACTCGGTGGCCTTGTCGCGTTTGGGACCGTTGAACTTCGAGGTGGTCAACATCCAGTCGACCAGGCCGTCGTCCGGGTCGTAGTCGCCGCCCGAGCCGATCCGCAGCAGGTCGTAGTTGTTGGCGTCGAACTCGTCGATGAGCACCGGGAAGTCCTTGGCGTCGAGCTCCACGGTGATCCCGAGGTTGCGCTTGAGGATGTCGGCGATGATCTGACCCTCACGCCGTCCGGCAGGCGTGAGGGAGAGCTTCAACGTCGGGAAGCCCTTGCCGCCGGGGTAGCCGGCGTCGGCCATCAGCTTCTGCGCCGCCGCCACGTCGAAGCGCTGCTCGCTGGTGCCGTCGATGGCGTCGTCGTAGAAGTAACCCATGGCCGGGTTGATGGTGCCGAAGGCGGGCACGCCGCGGCCGAACAGGGCGCGTTTGATGAAGTCGGCCCGGTCGAACGCCTTGGCGATCGCGAGGCGGACCATGAAGCCCTTCTCCTTCGCCAGCTCAGCGAACGGCTTGTTGAAGTCGGTGACCTTCATGTAGTCGCGCCACGGGTTCAACCACAGCGACTGGAAGCCGGGGCCCGGGATCTGGCTCACGACCAGGTCGGGGTTCGCCACGAAGCGGTCGATCAGCTCGGCCGCGGGAGGGTTGCCCCCGATGATGTGGATGTCGCCCGCCTCGATGGCTGCCGCCAGCGGTTCCGGCTCGACGATCGGTGTGATGGTCACGCGGTCCAGCTTCGGCCGCGAGGGGTCGTAGTAGTTGTCGAACTTGGCGAGCTCGACGCCCTGCCCCAGCTGGTGGCCGGTCACCTTGAAGGGGCCGGTACCGACCGGCATGAGCCCGTAATCGGACTCCCCCATCTCCTTGATGGCACGCTGGTTGACGATCGCCATGGCGCGGCCGCTGGAACGCTCCAGCACCTTCACCAGGAACGACGCCTGCGGCGCCTTGAGGTTGAAGCGCACCGTGTAGTCGTCGACTTTGTCGACGCTGTCGACACCCTCGAGCACGCTCGCCTGGATGGACTGGTTGGGGTCCTTGGAGCGGTTGTAGGTGTAGATCACGTCGTCGGCGGTGAAGGGGTCGCCGTTGTGGAAGGTCACGCCCTGACGGAGCTTGAACGTGTAGTGCAAACCGTCGGACGACACCGTCCAGTCCTCGGCCAGATCACCCTCGGCTACCAGCTTCGGGTTGATGTGGGTCAGGCCGCCGAGCACGTTGGAGGCGATCTGGAACTCGAGCACCTGGTTGATCTGGGCGGGGTCGAGCGTGCGGATCTCCCCGACGCCTGCCCAGCCGGCCTTCAGGTGACCGCCGCCCGCTCCTTGCGCGTAGGCGACGGACTCCAGGCCGGGGGTGAACCGCAGGGCGGACAGGACGCCGGCCGCCGCCATCAGGCGGAGGACGGCTCGCCGGCTCAACCGCGGCCCGCTCAGTTCCTCCACGGTCAGCCCGAACAGCGGATCCTCGGGGTCGTACTGCTTGGCTTCGTCGATCTCGCGCGCGAGCGCCTCGCGCTCGTCCGCGTCGGCGTCCTTTCGTTTGTGGCCCACGACTCGCTCCTTGTCCTGTTTGCCTTGGCCGCACCTGCGCGGCCCTCCGAACGCGTGTCCTCTTCACACCTGGCGTGACTCTCGGGGCGTACCGCCCTCCCTCCCGAAGCCTGGTTGGCGACCATGCCTCGCCTCGCCTCACCACCCCCGCCGCGCGAACGTCGGGGCTCCATTGCGCATGGTGATACAAGTAAAGCTAGATTATTACGCATTGTCAACCTGGATGGACGTCGTTATGCTGAATGCGTTGCCGAAGGTGGGCAACGTCGCGCAGGGAGGCTGCATGCATCTCGACGAGCTGGACAAGGCGATCATCGTCGCCCTGGAGGACGACGGGCGCCGGCCGTTCCGCGACATCGCCCGGGACCTGCACGTGGCCGAGAGCACCGTTCGCTCCCGCGTCGCACGGCTCCAGGAGCGCCGGCTCATCCACATCACCGCCGTGGGCGACCCGCTGCAGCTCGGGGTGGAGGCCGCCGCCATCATCCTGGTCCGCGTGCGCCCGGGAACCGTCGCCCGGACCGCGGCGGACCTCGCCAGGATCCCCTACGTGCGCTTCGTGGGCACCTCGTTCGGGCAGGCGGATATCGTGATCCAGACACTGCACAGCAGCGTCAAGGGGCTGCACACGTTCGTGTCCGACGAACTCCCCCGCCGATGCCCCGACATCACGAGCACGGAGACCTTCCAGCTCGCGGAGGTCCTCAAGAGCTCCTGGGACTGGCAGGAGTGGTTCGACCAGAGCGAGCGGGAGAGCGCTTCCGGCGAAGGCTAGGCGGGCGAGCGGGGTTCCCCCGCAATCCGCTCAGCCGCGCGGCGTAGGCGGCGCCCGGACGGCGCGCGCGGCCAGCCGGCCGGCACCCGCCACCCCGAAGGCGTAGTACAGCGCCAACAGCCCCCACAGCACCAGCACCGGCGCGCCGCGTTGGCCGGTGGCCAGTGCGAGTGCCGCGAACCATGCCGGCGTAGACAGGATCACGGCGCCGAGGAGCGTGGCCGACAACCCCCGGCGCCGGTCGTCGCCGCGGCCCGCGATGCTGGCCAGCACCGCGCCCAGCGGGAGCTCGAGCACCGCGAGCAGCACCAGCACCCACCCGAGCAAGGGGCTCGGACGGGTATGCAGGTCGCCGACGAGCCGCACGATCGACCCGAGCAGCAGCGCCACCACCATCTGCCCCAGGAACATCGCAGCGAACACGCCCCGCAGCACGGCGGCGGCGTGGGGCCGCGGTAGTTGCGGGTCCCTCAGGTAGCGTTCGAGTCCAGGCAATCGCATGCTCACGGTTCCGCTCGTCGACAGCGGCAGGACGCGCCTCCGAGGCGGCTGAGAGGCCACTCTACCGTAGCTCCGCGGCCTCCGACCGCTGCGCCCGGCCATAGCGGCTCCGCAGGAGACGGGAGAAGCGCGTCGCCAACAGCACGGCGGCCGTCGCCAGGCCGGCGACGAGGCCGTACCACAACCCCGAGGAGCCCACGCCGGCGCCGAAGGCCAGCCCCACCCCGACCGGCAGACCGACCACCCAGTACGCGACCGCGGTCAACAGCATGGGCGCCCGCGTGTCCTTCAGCCCCCGCAACGCCCCCGATGCGGCCACCTGGGTGCCGTCGAACACCTGGAAGATCGCCGCGATCGCCAGGAAGTGGCGCGCGAAGGCCACCACCTCGGCGTTGGCCGGGGCCGCCACCGGCATGTACAGTCCGATCACCGCGTCGGGCGCACCCCAGAAGAGCGCCGCGGCGCACGCCATCACCAGTGCGCTCAGGGCCATGCCGCTCAGGCCGCCACGCACGATGCCGTTGGCGTCGCCGCGGCCGGCCGCCTGGCCGACGCGGACCCCGGCGGCGATGCTCACGCCGAGCGGCACCATGAAGGTGGTCGAGGCGCTCTGCAGCGCGATCTGGTGACCGGCAAGGGCCGCCTCTCCGAAGCGGCCCATCAGCAGCGCCGTGAGCCAGAAGAGGCCCACCTCGAAGCCGAGCGTGAGGCTGATGGGCCAGCCCACACGCACCAGTTCCCTCAGCGTGGCCAGGTCGGGCTGCCGCATCCCCACGAACACCCGGTAGGGCCGGTAGCGGCCGCGGATGTACGCCGCGATGACCAGCGTCATCACCGCGTACACCACCGAGGTGGCGTAGCCGGTGCCGACCAGCCCGAGGGCGGGGAACCCCAGCCGGCCGAACATCAGGACATCGTTGGCCGCCACGTTGAGGAGCACCCCGATGGCCGCGACGACCAGGATGGGGCGGGTGTCCCCGTGCCCCTCCAGGAAACCCCGCAGGGAGGTGAAGCCGAGCGCGAACGGGAAGCCCCACGCCATCGCCCGCAGATAGGCGGCGCTGGCGCCGGCGGTGACGGGGTCCTGTCCCGCCAGGATGAGCAGCGGCCCGGCGCGCACGAAGACCGCGACGCCGACCACGGACAGCGCCAGCGCCATCCACAGGCCCTGGCGCGCGGCCCGCGCGGCCTCCTCCGGGCGCCTCGCGCCATGCGCCTGGGCCACCATCGGCCCGACGGCGAACAGCACGCCCATGCACAGGATGAACACGAAGGAGAAGGTGGCCCCCCCGAGCGCGATGCCGGCCAGCTCGCGCGGGCCGAGCCTGCCCACCATGAGCGTGTCCACCACGCTCATACCGTTCTGCGCGAGTTGCGCCAGGACCAACGGCGCAGCCAGCACGGTCAGCTCGCGGAACTCCCGTCGCCACGCCGCCATGGATGCACACCATACCTCCGGCGTGACGCCTGCGGACGCGCCCTCACGCCCGCAACCGCCCCTGCATGGCGAGGCGCCCCGGAGATCCGGGGCGCCTCGCCGCGCTCAGCGATGGAGCGCAGAGATTCCCGCGCCGCTCTAACGGATGGCGATCTTGTGGACCTTGGCCTCCGCGAGCTTCGGCATCGTCAGCGTGAGCATGCCGTCGACCACGTGCGCCTGGATCTTGTCCACCTCGACGGCCGCGGGCAGCTTCACCGTGCGGCTGACGTCGCCCCGCGGGATGCTCTGCAGCCAGTAGCGGCGGCTGTCCTCCTCGGACTCGGGCAGGCGCCCGCGCACGCTCAGCTGACGGCCCTCGATGCTGATGTCGAGATCCTCGGTCTTGACGCCGGGCACCGCCATCTCCAGGACCAGATCGGTGTCGGTCTCGTAGAGGTCGAGGGGGTACCCCATCCATTCGCTGCGGCCCTGCAACGGCGCCGTGAACTCACCCAGCATGCGGTCGAACTCTTCGAAGGGATCGAGCGCGTAGCGCCGCACGGGAAGGGTACGAGCATTCCGAACCAGTGCCATGGTGTCTCCTCCTCGCAACATCGGTCTCGCACGAGGCAGCGCCCGGTCGACCCGGACGCTCCCTGCGCTTCAGAGTATAGAAATCTGAGCGTCCTGTTGTCAAGTCTCCTGACGGCCCCGCCAACATGATTGTTGACGCCCGCGCTCCCGGCGCGGCGTTCTCACCAGGGGAGGTTGAAGCCCCCGTGATGCTCGCTGCGGTAGTAGTCGTCGATCTCGTCGGCGATCGTGCTGACGTCGTCGACCACCTTGAACAGGTGGAGATCGCCCTCCCCGATGGTGCCCATGCGCAGCAACGTGCCTTGCAACCATTGCAGCAGCCCGCGCCAGAACTCCACCCCGATGAGGTACACCGGGAACGGCTTGATCTTGCGCGTCTGGATGAGCGTGAGCGCCTCGAACAGCTCGTCGATGGTGCCGAACCCTCCCGGGAACACCACGAAGGCGGTCGAGTACTTCACCAGCATGACCTTGCGCACGAAGAAGTACTTGAACTTGAGGCTGTCGGTCTGGAAGGCGTTGGGTTGCTGTTCGTGCGGAAGGTCGACGTTGAGCCCGATGCTGCGCCCCTCCGCCTCGATGGCGCCCTGATTCCCTGCCTCCATGATGCCGGGGCCGCCGCCGGTGATGATGGCGTACCCCGAGCGGGCCAGGTCGGCCGCAAGCTCGCGGGCCTTGCCGTAGGTCTCGGTCGCCTCGTCCATGCGCGCCGAGCCGAAGATCGTCACCGCCTTGCCGACGTCCGCCATCTCCTCGAATCCCTGGACGAACTCGCCCATGATCCGGAACATCCGCCACGAGTCCTCCGCGAGGGCATCGATGACGTACTGTTTTTCCAGGTTGTCCATGGCTCATGCTACCGAGCCGCGTTCGAAGCCCGTGTGAAGCGCCGACGTACGCGCCTTCCCGGCCGCTCTAGAGCAGCGCCGCCAGCGCGGTCAGATCGGGCTCCAGGCGATCCGGCGCGGCGGTGGCCAGCTCCAGGGCGCCCTGCGTACCCCACGTGACACCGTAGGTCTTCAGTCCCGCCGCCCGCCCGGCACGGATGTCCCCGGCCGTGTCGCCCACCATCCAGACGCCGCGCCCCCCGACCGCCGCCACCGACCGCAACACCACGTCGGGCGCAGGCTTGTAGGGAGCGGCGTCGGACCCCTCGACGTGGTCGAGGAGGGGGGCCAGTCCGGTCGCCTCCACCAGCCGACGGGCCGTCAGCGTGCGCTTGGTACTCGCCACGGTGCGCAGGTAGCCACGCTCGCGCAAGAGGGCCAGCAGGTCCGGAACGCCGGGGAACGGCCGGCTGCGGTCGGCCAGGTGCTCGGCGTAGTGCGCGCGGTAGCTGCGGCACAGGGCGTCCACGCGCCCTTCCGGAGCGAAGGCAGCGTACATGGCTTCCAGCGGCTGACCGAGCGTCTTGCGCACCGCGTCCTCGTGCGGGGCCGGCAACCCTTCGCGCTCGAAGGCGTGCAGGAAGCTGCTCAGGATGTCGGGCAGGGAATCGACCAGGGTGCCGTCCAGGTCGAAGACGATCACGGGAAACATGGCCGCCAGTATGGCACGCTGCGTCCGCCGCGCCGCTACGGCCGCAGGTACGCCACGGTGACGCCGTGGCCGCCCTCGTAGGGTACGGCGTCCTCGAAGCGCTCGACGCGCTTGTCCCCCTTCAGGTAGCTGCGCACGGCATCGCGAAGCGCGCCCGTGCCCTTGCCGTGCAGGATCCTCACCGCGCCCACCTTCATGGCGTGCGCTTCGGTGACGAAGTCGCGCACCTTCTCCAGACCCGCCTCGACGCGCTCGCCACGGATGTTCAGCTCCGCGTCGAAGCGCCCGCCCGCGGGCGCCGCCACGCCGTCCAGCGCTTCCGGCGACGCGCCCGTCCGCCTCGCCCGCGTACCGTCGCCGGCGACGGGCGCAGCCGGCGTCACGTCGCGACGCGGCACCTCGACCTTCAACAATCCGAGCTGGACCAGCACGGTGTCGCCGCGGTCCTCCAGGATCGGGCCCTCGGCGTTGTACGACGCCACGCGCACCTGCGCCCCCGGCTTCAACCCTCCGGGCGCCTCCCTCGGCATCCGCGGCTCCGCCCGGTTGCGGGCCTCGCGGCGGAGCTGCTGGATCTCCTCCAGCGCACGCGAACGCTGCTCGGGATCGGTGGTGGCGGTGCGCTTGAGGCGGGCCGCCTGCTGCAGAGTGTCCTGCAGCAAGCTGTCGGCCCGCTCCGCGGCTTGCGCCAGGAGCGCCTCCTCGCGCTCCCGCAATCGATCGATCTCGCCGCGCAGCACCCCGGCCTCGCCGCGTGCACGCTCGCCGGCGGCGCGCGCCTCGTCCAGCTCCTGCTGCAGCTCGGCGCGCTGCCCCTCGAGGGTCTCCAGCAGCGCCTCGAGCCGTTCGCCGGAGGGTCCGAGCAGCTCCGCCGCGCGGGCCAGCAGCCCCTCGCCCAGGCCCAGGCGGCCGGCGATCGATAGCGCGTAGGAGCGGCCCGGTTGCCCGATCACCAGCTCGTAGGTCGGCTGCAGACCCTCCACGTCGAACCGCATGGCGGCATTGCGGACCCCGTCGGTCTCGGACGCGAACACCTTGAGCGGAGCCAGGTGGGTCGTGACGAGGCCCCGCGCGCCCCGTTCCAACACGCCTTCCAGGATCGCCTGCGACAGGGCGGCGCCCTCCTCGGGATCGGTGCCGGAGCCGAGTTCGTCGATGAGCACGAGCGTGCGCTCGTCGGCGCCCTCCACGATGGCCTTGAGATTGTGCAGGTGCCCGGCGTAGGTGCTCAGGCTCGCTTCGATGCTCTGTTCGTCGCCGATGTCGCTCAACAGGGCGTCGACACGCGGGAGCCGCGGCAAGCGACGACGCCCCTCGCGCGACCCGGCCGCGGGCGCTCCGGCCGCCACGAACAACCCACTGGCCGCCATCACCGCCGCCAGACCGAGGGTCTTGAGGAGCACCGTCTTGCCCCCCGCGTTCGGACCGGTCACCACCAGCAGGCGGTGTTCCGAGGACAGCTCGAGCGTGTTGGGCACGCATCCTTCGATGAGAGGGTGGCGGGCGTCCTGGAGCACCACGGCGCCGGCCTCGTCGATCTCGGGGCGGGCGAGCCGCCAGTCGCGGGCCAGGCGCGCGCTGGCGTTGGCAAGATCGAGCTCCGCGATGACCTCGAGGCTCTCGTCCACCGCCGGCTCGGTCGCCAGACGCTGGCCCAGCGCCAGCAGGATACGGCGCACCTCGTCCCGTTCCTCCATCTCCAACAGGGCCAGCTCGTTGTTCATCGGCACGACCGAGGCCGGCTCGATGAACACGGTGGCGCCGGAGTCGCTGCGGTCCACGGCAATGCCGGGCACGCTCGACTGCGCGCTCGCCCGGATGGGGATGACGTAGCGGTCGCGCCGCAGCGTGACGATCGGCTCCTGCACGCTGCCGGCGTGCGTCTCGAGCAGGCGCGTGAGGCGGTCGCGGATGCGTCCCCGCAGAGGGTTGAGACGGCGCCGCACGTCGGCCAGCTTGGGAGTGGCGTCGTCGCGCACGTTGCCGTCGGGATCGAGCTGCTCGCGCACGATCCGCAACACGCCGTCGAAGCTCCCGATGCGCGCGGCCAGCGCCGCCAGGGCGGGGCGGTCGCTGCTCACGACGGCTCGGCGCAAGGTGGACGCCGCGTCCAACGTGTACGCCACCGACAAGATCTCCCGACCGTCGAGCAGGCTGCCCTCGCGCACCCTCTCCAGGAACGGCCGCACGTCCTCGATCCCGCCGAGCGCCAGGTCGCCGCCGGCCACCACCTCGTCCACCCGCGTGAGCGCGGCGTCGAGCGCGTCGTCGTCGAGCGCGGGCGCCACGGCCAGCGCGCGCTCGGCCCCGAGACGGGTGGCCGCCCGCTCCGCCAGCGCAGCCCGCACGCGGTCGAAGGAGAGCTTCTGCAGGGTGGCGTCGGAGACCTTCACAGCGCGCACAGTATACGGCGGGCGCCCAGCCTGGGCGCTGGCGGCCGGACGCCGCCCCGCCCCGCCGGCCGGCGGGGCGCTTGACCGGCGGCGGCCGGCCGTGCTTGGCTGGAGCCGTTCCTCGGAAGGCGAAGGGCGCGAACGGGCGCGCCCCTCCGTGCGCCCCCGCCATCCTCGGCGGGCCCGCCCACGGGTACCGCACCGACCGGCTACGGAGGTGGCCATGCGCGTCCTCAGCCAGTCGCAGGTCACGCAGCTGCTCCCCATGAGCGCCTGCATCCCGCTCATGGCGTCGACGCTGGCATCGCTGTCGCGCGGCGAGGTCGACCTCCCGCTGCGCACCGTGCTGCGCGTCCGCGACACGCACGACGCCTTCGCCTTGATGCCCGCCCTGTCGGCGACGTTGCCGGCGATCGGCGCCAAGGTGATCACCATCTTCCCCGACAACCACGGCCGCGGTCGGGACTCCCATCAAGGCGCCGTCCTGTTGTTCGACGCTTCCGACGGCCGCTTGCTGGGCGTCCTGGATGCCTCGTCCATCACCGCCATCCGCACCGCGGCCGTGTCGGCGGTGGCGACGGACCGCCTGGCCCGCCCGGACGCTGGCACCCTCGCCCTTCTCGGCAGCGGGGTGCAGGCGAGGACACACCTCGAGGCCCTCGCCCTGGTGCGCCCCTTCACCCGGGTGCGTGTGTGGAGCCGCTCGAGCTCCCACGCCGAGGCCTTCGCGGACTGGGCGCGAGGAGCGCACGCACGCGACGTCACCGTGTGCCCCTCGGCCCGCGACGCCGTCCTCGGAGCGGACGTGGTGTGCACCGTCACGGCCGCCCGGGAGCCCGTCCTCGAGGGCGCGTGGCTGGCGCCCGGCACCCACGTCAATGCCGTCGGCGCGTCACAGCCCGACGCGCGCGAGCTCGACAGCGCGGCGGTGGCAGGGGCGCGCATCGTCGCCGACCGGCGGGAGTCGCTGCAGCACGAGTCGGCCGACTACCGCGTCCCGCTGCAGGAGGGCGTCCTGGCGGAGGATCACGCCGTCGTCGAGCTGGGCGAGATCGTGATCGGCGAAGCGCGGGGACGCACCTCACACCAGGAGATCACGCTCTTCAAGTCGCTGGGCCTGGCAATCGAGGACCTGGCCGCGGCCTGGCACGTGCTCCAGCGCGCCGAGCGCGACGGCGTGGGAACGACCGTCGACCTTGGGGGCGGGCGGGAGGGTGCTGCGCCGGGCTGACCGGAGCCGAGCGCCGGATCGACGCCGGACCCGCGACGTCGCGATGGGCGACGGTCCGGGCGGGCAGCCCGCACGCGGTAGGCTGGGGCCGATCCCGGCAGCGCGAGGGCCGCACCTCGCGCCCCACACCGGCACGAGGAGACGGCATGCGAGCAGCTCAGTTCGACGCCTACCGGGGCCCGTTGCGTATCGTCGAGCACGCCGATCCCGATCCCGGCGCCGACGGTGCGGTGGTCCGCGTCCGCGCCAGCGGGGTCTGCCGCAGCGACTGGCACGCCTGGATGGGGCACGACACCTCGGTGGCGCCGCCCCACGTGCCCGGCCACGAGTTCGCCGGCGAGGTCGTCGCGGTCGGACCGGAGGTGCGCCGCGTCCGCACCGGGGAGCGCGTGACCGCCCCCTTCTGCTGCGGTTGCGGGCGATGCGAGTCCTGCCGGGCGGGCCATCAGAACCTCTGCCATCACGAGTACCAGCCCGGCTTCGACGGACCCGGCTCGTTCGCCGAGTACGTTTTCGTTCCCCACGCCGACGTCAACATCGTGCGCCTCCCCGAAGCCCTCGGGTTCGACGAGGCCGCCAGCCTGGGCTGCCGCTTCATGACTTCGTTCGCGGCGCTGGTCGACGCCGCGCGCCTCGCCGCCGGAGAGACGCTGGTGGTGATCGGCTGCGGTGGCGTCGGTCTCAGTGCCGTGATGATCGGCGCTGCTCTCGGGGCGCGGGTGGTCGCGGTCGACCTGGACGAAGCGCGCCTGGCGACGGCGCGCGAGCTCGGGGCCGACGTCCTGGTGAGCGCGCGCGAGGCCGATGCGGCATCGGCCGTGCGGGAGCGCACGGACGGAGGCGCGCACGTGTCGATCGACGCCGTGGGCTCCCCCGCCACGGCCGCGCAGGGGGTACGCAGCCTGCGCCGCAGGGGCCGGCACGTCCAGGTCGGGCTGCTCCTGGCCGAGGACGCCGTCCCCCCGATGCCGATGCTCGAGGTCA
>Ga0102956_1000065_pt1 | contig 33956 bp, 26 predicted proteins | sample SalPonF2_A_D2_MG_FD_84515 | JGI IMG/M metagenome (GOLD analysis project Ga0102956, IMG submission 84515) | Salt pond soil microbial communities from South San Francisco under conditions of wetland restoration - Salt Pond MetaG SF2_A_D2_MG ...
ATTGTAAATAAAGTAACTTATAAAAAATAAACTGATCCTCGATTTTGAGGACGCTAAAAAAAGCTGCGAAATTTGGCCGTGCTCTGCGTTGAATTTAAAAATGCTTAATCAACGTACCAATGTACACTACTTGTGCATTTTTATCCCGAAGGCGTTCGGGACACGACAAAATTTCTTGGTGAATAATCCGGGCTAACAAAAAAACCTCTGCTTTTTACAGAGGCTTAAAATAATTTTCGATATTTTAATAATAGATTATCCGAGATAAGCTCTTAAAGCCATGCTTCTATTATGATGCCGTAATTTGCGAAGAGCTTTTTCTTTAATTTGACGAACACGTTCCCGAGTCAAATCAAAACGTTCCCCAATTTCTTCAAGCGTAAGGGAATGTTCACGTCCGATACCGAAATACAGACGAATGACTTCCGCTTCCCGCTTTGTCAATTTGGAGAGTGCCCGTTCGATTTCCACTTTCAGTGAATCGCCCATCAAATCGTTATCCGGATCGGGAGTCTCTTCATTCTCTAATACGTCCAGAAGCCGGTTATCTTCACCTTGAGCAAATGGAGCGTCAACAGACAAATGTCGGCCTGATATTTTCAAAGTATCAGCCACTTCCGAAACGCTCATATCCAGACTTTCGGCCAGTTCCGCCGCAGATGGGATACGTTCATATTCTTGTTCAAGTTTAGAAAGTTCTTTACCAATTTTATTGAGAGCCCCAACACGGTTTAAAGGTAACCGTACGATCCGGCTTTGTTCGGCCAGTGCTTGCAATATAGACTGACGAATCCACCATACAGCGTATGAAATAAATTTAAAACCACGGGTTTCGTCGAATCGTTTAGCTGCTTTTATTAAACCAAGGTTCCCTTCATTAATAAGATCACCAAGAGAAAGACCTTGATTTTGGTACTGTTTGGCAACAGATACCACAAAACGTAAATTTGCTTTGGTTAATTTCTCTAACGCATCCTGGCTACCGGCCTGGATTTCTTTGGCTAATCTAACTTCTTCTTCCGGAGTAATTAAACTTACTTTTCCGATTTCCTGAAGATATCTGTCCAGCGATTGTGATTCTCTCGTAGAAATACCGCTGGAGGTGATATTTTTTGGTTCTTTTTTCTTCTTCTTCTTAGCCACGTGTGCTGCCTATTTTAGTAATGAGGATTATCAATTTCCATTAAAAATTCAGACGAGTATAAAAATAAGATGATATAATCTTCCATTCAGCTTTGAAAAATAGAACAATTTTCAATAAAATTCCATTCCGCTCGAAATATGTCTCTCTGAATTATGCTTTGTTATAACGAATTTTACAAATTTTTGTTGTGATTTTTTGCGTTTTTTTAACGTAATATAATCTAAAATCTCTGTTTCCAGCATTTTACATTCCTTTATTTTTGATGAAGGATTGCCCTTCAAACGGATTCGACAATCCAAAATAATCCGTTATCGATACGGCGATATCACGGAATGTCTTTCTGATCCCCAATTCAACATTGGTAGCATTTTTTGCCGGATAAACGAGCAAAGGAACAAACTCACGTGCATGGTCCGTACTTTCAGTAGTCGGATCATTACCATGGTCTCCGGTAATAATTAAAAGATCATTCGGATTTAGTTTTGAATCGATAGCGGGAATAGCACGATCGAAATCCTGTAAACTGGAAGCATATCCTTCCGGATCGTTGCGATGCCCATAAAGCTGATCGGTGTCAATCAAATTGACAAAAACAAAATTATTATTGTCTGAATCTTTCATAGCACTCATGGCACTTAATAACTGCGCGATGCCTTCATCATTTCCCCGTGTTCTGCGAAATTGAGTGAATCCCTTCTCCGCAAATAAATCGATTACTTTTCCGATTGAATAAGTTTTAATTCCATTTTTATTAAGGTAACCCGGCAGATTGGGTTCCGGTGCCTCCAGCGAAAAATCATGTCTTTGATCGGATATGCGCCGAAAACTTCCGGGAGAACCTTCGAAAGGCCGTGCAATCACACGTCCCACGGCATGCTCACCGGTCATGATATTATCTCTGGCAAACGCACACCATTTATACAATTTATTGACCGGAACGACATCTGTATGACAGGCAACCTGAAAAACACTATCGGCGGAGGTGTAAACAATCGGTTTACCGGTTTTCATATGTTCTTCACCATAATCATCGATTACTTTCGTGCCGGAATAAGGCTTGTTCACTAATACATCGTCTACACCGATTCCCTCGCAAAATTTTTCGATTATCCCATTTGGAAACCCTTTGGGATAGGTAGGAAACGGTCGTTCTAACGCGATACCTGATATTTCCCAATGTCCCGTAGTTGAATCTTTGCCAGCGGCAACTTCCCGCATTTTACCAAAAGCGGCCATCGGTTCATTTACGGGGGGTATACTGTCTAATGGAATAACATTCCCTATTCCCATTTTTTGTAAATTCGGTAAACGACAATGAGTTACCGCCGAAACATGTCCGAGCGTGTTACTTCCATCATCTCCATACTTATAGGCATCTTCTTGTGCCCCAACACCTAATCCGTCGATGATAACTAAATAAATATTCCCCATGTAAATCTCTTATTCTAACTTCCTAATGCTGCATTTTTATTAGCCTTCACGGCTGCTGATAACGCGGCCTTTGCTTCCTGAATGATCTGATGCACATCTTCTTTATCTTCCGTAACCATAAGGTAACCGACCGTGATATCAATTTTTATCTGCTGATCAGCGTTGGTAAGATAGGGTTCCGAAAACTTTTTATTCAAATCATGAATCCACTGATCCAATAGTTCGTTATTATTACCCTGAATGATGAACGAATACACATAATCAGAATGATATCCGATGATGCCTGAAATTCCAAAATTTGACGGGTTTATCCGGTGTATGATGTCTTTCTGCATTTGTTTTAACTCATCAAGACGCAGCCGGGTTCGTATAGATGACAAGTTAGCGACGGTTACGAAACCAAACCATGTATAGGCATTTTGTCCTTTTTGAGTTCGTTCCAATTCCGCATCAACCGTTTGTTCCATAAGTTCGGGAATGAAGGCCTCGTATGAATTCGTAAAAACATCCTCTAAATTTTTTGAGGAATTATAGGAACCGGCCAGTTTGAGAGCCGCAATTCGTGCATAATTAAGGAGTTTATGTTTATTAGACTCTTTAAAGATCAAAGGATTCTCATCATATGCCACAATCACGATTTGACGTCGATCCTGTAACATCAACGGAATAGCCAAGGAAGCGCCGTTACTTAATGGTTCCCGCATCGATATCCGCTTCGGATTACTGTTAAAATGGATGGTAAAAAATGGCTCACCACTTTCCAGAGCGTCTGAAACGATGGTGTTTTCTTCCAAACGCAAACCAATGGGAGGTGCATTTTGTGCTTCTAAAGAATTCTGAATGGTACACCAGCTACCCATTCCATGTGCCAATACGGTTACTCCGCCACCCGGTACATATTGCTGCATCTCATTTATGACGCGAGTCAATAACTCGATATTATTTAGACGAGAATCGAGTGTTTCCAGACTTTTTTCATAATCGACCCATTCTTTTTGCTGTTCATACAAGTCGTTCAATTCCATGAATGTATGTAATAAATTACTCATGGCATCGATATAGGCACTTACGGCGGCATCTACATTATCCAGTGTTTCCCGGTTGCTCGATTCAAGTACCGTTAACGCAACGGTTGATCCATTATTAATGAAAGGGATTAAACGGATAAATCGAACCGGAACTTTATTATAATAATGCTTGAGATCCAGTTCCGATATTTGTTTACCTACTTCGAGCGATTTCGATTCCTTGATCGATTTATAATCATTCAAAAAACTATCTTCGAACGATATCCGGTCCTGAAAAATCGTATTCGAACAACTCGTGTCTTTTGTCTCTAAAACAAACTGACGCCTGTCATGGTTGATCCAGTATAGACTTACCGTCTCAACATCCGCCGACTGACGTAATAACAAGATCAGATCGCGTAAAGCCTGTTTAAATTTACGTAATGCTTTTTCTTCCCGTTTTTCGGATAACGGTTCTTTATTTTCGTTTTGTATTTTCGAATTAGGTATCGACATATTATACGTTAGATTCCGTAATCTCAGCTAATTTTTCCGCTTCCTCAATCATTCCTTCAATTACCCGGAGTCCTTTTTGCCAAAAGTCCGGGGAGTTGATGTCAAATCCCATTTTACTGATGAGGTGTTCCGGCCAGTCAGATCCACCGGCACTTAATAATTCCAGATAGCGATCTGCAAATCCTTCGGGTTTACGAGTATATTGTTCATAAAGCGCCAAAACAAGCAATTCTCCAAACGCATAGGCGTACACATAGCCCGGCGTATGTAGAAAATGAGGAATATAACTCCACCATAAATCATAATTTTCAGTGATTTCAACTGAATCACCATAAATAGCTTCCTGAGTTTCCCGCCAGAGTTTGGAAAATTGTTGGGTGGTCAGCTCACCCTGTTCTCTTCTTGTGGTATGCATGGCGTTTTCAAAACGATTCATCGAAACCTGACGAAAAACGGTCGCGATAGTATCATCAATTTTACCTATCAGCATGGCCAGTTTCTCCCGGGGATCTTCGATTTTCTTGTATAAACTCTGAAACGCCAGCATCTCACCAAAAACAGAAGCCGTCTCCGCAGTCGTCAATGGAGTATCGGCTTCAAAAATACCTTGTTTTCTGGAAACATATTGATGAATACCATGTCCCAATTCATGAGCCAGGGTTTGAACATCGCGAATACGTCCGTCGTAATTCAAAAATACGTATGGATGGACGGATGGAACCGTACTCGCTGAATAAGCTCCGCTGCGTTTACCCGGTCGCATAGCGGCATCAATCCATTTTTTATCGAAAAATCGAGTAACGATATTTCCCATTTCGGGATGAAAATTACTGTAAGAATTTGTGACGATATTTCGTGCTTCATCCCATTGTATCCGGGTTTGTGTTTCTAATATGGGAGCATAACGGTCGTAATCCATTAATTTGTCATACCCCAGGATCTTACGTTTCAAATCATAAAAACGATGAACGAGCGTATATTTATCCGTTACGGATTTCACCAATGTTTCAACGGTCTCATCTTTAATCTCATTTGAAAGATTGCGCGAAGTGATCCATGAAGGGAAATTTCTCAGATTATCACTGATCTGTTTATCCGCCAGGATCGTATTGAAAATATATGTCAATGGATGGCTCATCTCCTTGAATTTATCTGTTAATACCTGGGCAGCCCGTTTACGAACTTCACGATCGCTTTCATGAAGTTTACTTAATAACTCTTGTTCGGAAAGCTGCTCACCATCAAATTCAAACCGTGCCGCTCCCATCGTTTCATCGAAGAAGCGTGTCCAGGCCTGACGACTCGTTACTGATTTCGCAGTCAGAATTTGTTCTTCCTGTTCACTCAGCGTATATGGTTTTAACAGTCGAGAGACTTCCAGATAATGCTGATATTTTTTCAATTCGACGTCATTGATGATCTTTTTCGCCTTCTCTTCATCAATCCGTAACCACTCAACTTCAAAAAAGATTAATTTCTGACCAATCGCAGAACCAAGTTCCGTAATATCCGACATTAACTTTCCATAAGCACTTTCTCCGGTATTAGTCGACCAAATAAGATGGGCGTATGAACCCATTCTTCCCAATAAATCATATATTTTTTCCAGATCCTGCAAAGCTTCTTTAAATCCCGGGGCACTTAGTTCCGCAACATGAGTCCTGTATTTTTGGGCAAATAAATCAGCCAATTCAATAATTTTTTCTTTATCACTCTTAATGGCTTCACCATCCACCGAATCGTATAAATCACTTAAATCCCAATAAATATTTTCTGCACCGTACGTAGTTTTCGACTCTGACATGTTTGTAATTTTTTCTATTCTGATTCGTTAATAATAATCTAAAATATAGTAAAATCTCTACTATCATTTATTCCTTGAAACCTTTGCAAAACCGGAATTTTTGGTCAAAATCAAGGCTTGAGGGATTTAAAAAAACACAGCATATTTATTCATATATGAGAATTTTAAAATCCCGATAACGCAGATAGTGGACCAAAAGACAGTTTCGCAAAGGTTCTCCTGTTCAAAAGGTCAAGAAAACTATAATGAGAGACAAGGGAAAACTGTTCAAATAACGTTTTTTATTCTTCATTATGGGTTATATATATCGTATTTTTTTTAATAAATATTTAACTTCAATGTAAATGTTGATCAAGTCAATCGACAATACAATAATAAGGAATGGAATATAAAAGTAAAGATTTCACTTATTATTAATTTTCACTTAAAAAAAACTGATTTAATCACCTTTAGAACTTCATAATGTTTTGAAATCTTTAGAAGAAGTTTTCGGTCCGAATACGGCACTTGTAGAAGAGCTTTATAACCAATTTAAGGAGAATCCGGCATCCGTCCCCGATCACTGGAAAAATTATTTCGAGGAATTAGAGGCCACTCCGGAAGAACTAACACTTGAGACAGAGGTTAAAAAGCCGGCGGCAACAAACGGGACTAAAGTCGCTGAAAAAAAGAAGCCTGTTACGGCCAAAAAGAAAAAAGAGAGACCCACTCCCGCACCTGAAAAAGCTGAAGAAACAAAAGCTTCCTATGAGAAATTAATAGGAGTCTCACAAAAGATTGTAGATAATATGGAAGATAGCCTGGAGATTCCCACGGCTACTTCTTTACGGGTACTTCCGGTAAAAATGCTCACGGAAGACCGTATCATTATCAACAATTATCTGCTAAAACGTGGCGATCCTAAAGTAACGTTTACACATATTATTGCCTGGGCTCTCATAAAAGCCTTAAAAGAATATCCAAATCTAAATTGTCATTTTGAATTAAAAGAGAACACGACTTACCGGGTCAATCCTAATCAAATCAATCTTGGTATCGCGATCGATCTTCCCGGAAAAGGTGATAAACGGAATCTTGTGGTTCCGAATATTAAGGAAGTCGACAAGATGTCTTTCAAAGAGTTTCTCTTTGCCTACAACGACCTTATTGAACGAGCTCGTAACGGACAATTGGAAATAAAAGATTATCAAAATACAACGATCAGCATCACCAATACGGGAACGATAGGTACCGTTTCATCGATGCCGCGCCTTATGCAAAGTCAGGGAGCAATAATTGCTACCGGTGCCATGAATTATCCCGCTGAATTTCAGGCAATGTCGCAAGACGTCCTGAATCACCTTGGTATTAGTAAGGTCATGACAGTGACTTCCACGTACGATCACCGGATTATTCAGGGAGCTGAATCAGGGGCGTTTCTCGCAAAAATGCATAGCCTGCTCAATGGAGACGATGCCTTTTACGATGAAATGTTCACCGACCTTGAGATTCCTTATGATCCCATTCCGTACGGTGTTGATAACTATGCCGGACATTTATTAGGCGGATCCGAATCGACGGATGTCAATAAGAAGGCGATAGCCGTTATGCAGCTCATCAATATGTATCGTACCCGTGGACATATGCTGGCTGACTTGAATCCCCTGAAGCATGGACCCGGTCATAGTCCTGAACTTGAATTTTCATATTACGGATTGACGGTCTGGGATCTCGACCGCGAGTTTTATTGCGGTGGACTCGGTGGTTACGAAAGAACGAAATTACGTAATATTCTGAGTCTGCTCAGAGAAACGTATTGCGGCCATATTGGTGCCGAATATATGCATATTTTGGATCTGGAAGAACGGAAATGGCTTTCAGATACGATGGAATCCAGTTTAAATAACCCAAATCTTACCATTGAAGAAAAGAAACAGATTCTGCATAAGCTGAATCAGGCCGGTGCCTTTGAACAGTTTTTACATCGTAAGTATATCGGACATAAGCGATTTTCACTGGAAGGTGCCGAAACGCTTATACCAATGCTGGATTTTCTCCTGGAAGAAGGAGCCGATCTTGGCGTTGATGACGTAAAAATGGGTATGGCTCACCGTGGGCGATTGAATGTTTTAGTCAATACGATTGGCAAATCGTACCGTAAGGTTTTTGCTGAATTTGAAGGGAACATCGATCCTTCTACATTTCAGGGATCAGGTGACGTGAAATATCACTTAGGAGCCAATGGTAAACACAAAACCAAATCAGGAAAAGAAGTCGCTATCGACCTGCTTTCAAACCCAAGTCACCTTGAATCCGTGAACCCGGTTGTTGAAGGGGCTTCCCGTGCAAAACAGGATCGCATCGGCAATGGGAATGCTACTAAAAAAATCTTGCCTCTGCTCGTGCATGGCGACGCGGCATTCTCCGGACAAGGTGTGGTGGCTGAAACCTTGAATATGTCGCAATTGCGCGGATTTAAAACGGGTGGTACCATTCATATCATTATTAACAATCAAATCGGATTTACGACTCTGCCCGAAGACGGAAGATCCACACAATATGCTTCCGATCTGGCCAAAATGATTTTGGCACCGATATTTCATATTAACGGTGACGATCCCGAAGCTGCTGTTCATTCCATGAGAATGGCGCTGCAGTATCGTCAGAAGTTTGGTAAAGACGTAGTTATTGATCTGACTTGTTACCGGAAATATGGTCATAACGAAGGTGATGAACCTGCTTTTACGCAACCCGGTTTGTACAAAGAGATTAAAGATCATCCAAGTGTACGCGATATCTATCTCAAAGATTTGATCCGCAAAGATGAATTGACTGAAGAAGAAGCTGATCAAATTTTTAAAGAATTTGATAATATGCTGCAAAAGGCCTTTGAAGAAGCGAAAAGCTCGCCGGATGTCAAACTTACGGAAGAACATATCGATCGGAAACAATCCAAACAGGTTGAGCGTCAGTCACCACCGGATACCCGTTATCCAATGGATGAACTCCGCGATGTGGCCAAGCAAATATTAACGGTGCCACAAGATTTCGATGCCAATCCGAAATTATTGCGCATCCTGGCTAAACGTCATGAGATTGTAGAAAAGGATAAAAAGAAAATTGAATGGGGTTTTGCCGAAGCGCTGGCTTTGGGTTCTCTGCTGAAACAAGGTATTCCTATTCGGCTCACCGGACAGGATGTAGAACGGGGAACGTTCTCACAACGTCATTCCGTCCTTCATGGAACTGAGACGAATCAAAAATTCACGGCGCTCAATCATCTTTCCGATGATCAGGCTCCTTATTATGTGTATAACAGCTTATTGAGTGAATTCGCTGTACTTGGATTTGAATTCGGTTACAGTACAGCAGCTCTGGATTCGCTAACTATTTGGGAAGCACAATTTGGTGATTTCGCCAATGGCGGACAGTTGATAACCGATCAATATATTTCTTCTGCCGAAGCCAAATGGGGACAACAGACCAGTCTTGTGATGTTGTTACCTCATGGTTATGAAGGTCAGGGTCCGGAACACTCTTCCGGACGTTTAGAGCGTTATTTGCAGCTCTGTGCGGAAGATAATATGCAGGTTGCCAATTGTACGACTCCAGAACAGTATTTCCATATTTTACGTCGTCAGGCTCTGCAAGAGAAAAGGAAACCGTTAATCATTATGACTCCTAAGAGTCTGTTACGTCATCCTGGAGCTGTCTCCAGTGCTACAGAATTAGCGGAAGGCTCCTTCATGGAATTGATTCCGGATCAGGATGTTAACGATCCGGGTAAAATTGATAAACTGATTATCTGCTCGGGTAAAGTTTATTATGACTTATTACAATACCGGAATGAACAGCAGGCGTCCGATAACATCGCCATTGCCCGTCTTGAGCAGTTCTATCCATTCCCGGATAAAGATATTCAGGACATGTTCAAGGTATACAGCCATGTTAAAGACATTGTATGGTGTCAGGAAGAACCCAAGAATATGGGTGCCTGGTCATTTGTCAGCCGTTTAATTGAAAACGAATTACAAGGTGAACAGGAACTCCGTTATGTAGGTCGACCGGCATCTGCATCACCGGCTACCGGCTCGGCAAAGCTACACAAAGCCGAACAGGAAGAACTGGTCCGACAAGCCATCGAAACCAAACCGGTGTTTGCCTGAGACCCAATTAATAAAAGGAAAATGACCTATTATTGATTAGTTAAAAAACTAACAATAAGCTAAAACCTGACAGATGTAGTAGTCTGTCAGGTTTTTTTGTGATTTCTTTGATACTAAAAAACCTCCAAGGTTTCGAAAACCTTGGAGGTTTAATTTTTAATATGATGATTATCGTAAACCGCCGGGAATTCCTTTACATATTCGGCTTACCGCATCGTGGCTATGCAAACTTTCCATATGAACACAGCGTACGAGAAAATCGCGGATGGCATCCGCCTCATTTAATTTGTCGTAGAGCAAACGCGCGGCGTCTTCTACAAATTTCTGATAAGCGCCGTTCATCTCTGCGAATGCTTGTTCATCTTCACGTTTCACCATTACTTGTGTTTCAGTCACCAAAGCTTCTCTGGCAAGTTCAATCAAATCTTCAATATGCATGCTGTCTTTGAGTTCAACCGTAATAGTCGCTTCGCTGCGCTGACTATGGGGTATAGCGGCAATATCACGCGTTTCACGGGCATGTTCGGCTAATTCAAAAGAACATGGACAAGCACTACTGTATTCGAAGGTGAGATGCATAAATTTACGTACCACACCTTTTTCATTCGACTGCCCTTCAAGAGCGACGTTATAATATTGATAACCCTCAAGACCAGATCGAAGACTTTCCACCATCAATGGATAATTAAAATTCAACAATACATAACTGGCCTTACTATCCAGGTCATCTTTATACACTTTTAAGATATAATCCAGAATATCGAGATCAAATACCTCATCTTTAAACGTATAAAATGATCGTACCAGCCGGCTCATATTGATGCCTTTTTTATCTTCTCCCAGGCTTACATAAGCATCAACCGACGTTTCAAGTGTGATATTATCACCAGATTTTGTTCGATATCTTAATGGCAGGCGAAAATTAGAAATTCCGACCTGTTGTATTGGTACATTGGCCCCCTCTATCAATCCCGAAGGACCATTTTGCACATCTGGCAAACTCGCTTTGTATTCAGGGGTCACCGTAAACGTAGGATCATAATATCGTTTCAGATTATTTGTTGTAATCATACTCATAACGTTAGTAAAGATATATTATAAAGTCGCTTCCTCAATAATGGTAACGAAATAATTTATATTCCATATGTCGATGTATAACACTGATTTATCATATATCATTCTTTTTTTTAAGATAATCGAATCATTGGTTTCCTTCTGGCTGACTTTCATAAATTATAAGTCCCTATTATTATAAACGATTTGGAACACTAATCCTTTTGTTTAACCTTTCCCCACATTCAAACAAAAATTTTATCATTTAGTTACCGTCAGCCTATTTGTATTCTCAACTCTTTATCCTTCAAAACATTCAAAAGGGAAATTACACAACGATAAACCCGTATTCCTTATCAAAATTTCAGAATCACAATTGTCATAATGTTCAGATAGAAAACACCTTTCAGTTGTTAGAGGTTCCTTATTTTGAAGTAAATTCCGCCATTTGATAAAAACATGTTCGCAGCCGATTTATTATTGAACTTACGAACTTATAATATAATAATATTATAGCGTCAATCGCACTTTGCCTATTTTAATCCGAATTATTCACGTAACCAACAAGAAAAAATACATATCATATTGTGAATTATTGTACTTATAAAAAATAAACTGATCCTTGATTTTGAGGATACTAAAAAGAGCTGCGAAATTTGCTTGGTGAATAATCCGGGTTAACACCTGAAATGTATTAAAAAAAGGCCTGTACATTATACAGGCCTTTCCCTATTGCATTATAAACTTCCATTTGAAACACCATCAGGTTTTATCTTCTGATCGCTTCATTTCCCCATTCGTATCTCCATTATTGGAACTCACGACATCATTTTCAGAATTATTTACTTCTTCGGAGGAATCCTTGTTATCCGTAACTTCACTAGACTCTTCAGAAACATCAGTAGTCGAACTTTCCTCAGGCTCAGTTTCCTCAGTAACTTCTTCTGCTGAACCGTTTTTCATTTTCTTCAATCCTTTAGCCTCTGTGAGACTAATCGGATAATTGCCATGTGGACGTTCGCCCAGTAATGTGATCAGGTCGTGAGCATCCAATATTTCCTTTTTGAGAAGTGTTTGCGCCATCTCCTCAAGTTTTTCCTTGTACTTATTCAGCATATCACGTGTACGGATGCGGCATTCATCAATAATCTTACGAACGGCACCATCAATTCTCTCAGAAGTTTGTTCCGAATACTTTCTATTAAATCCAAAGCTGTTATCCGGGTTTTGAGAATCCTGATAGGATAAATATCCGATTTCGTCGCTCATACCATATACAGCGACCATGGCAAATGCCATATTCGTTACCCGTTCCAGGTCATTTTGTGCACCGGTAGAAATACGACCGAAGATAATTTCTTCGGCTACGCGTCCACCCAATAAGGCACAAATTTTATCAATCAGCTCATCTTTGGTCATTAGGAAACGATCTTCGAGTGGAGTTTGCAGAGTATAACCAAGAGCTGCCAATCCACGGGGTACGATACTCACTTTCAGAACCGGATCGGTATGTTCGAGGAACCAGCTGACGATTGCGTGACCTGATTCATGATAAGCTACAATACGACGTTCATCCTCGCTGATCAGTTTGTTTTTCTTCTCAAGACCGGCAACAACACGTTCGATAGCATCCTGAAAATCGATCATTTCAACTTTCGACTTATTCCGTCGAGCAGCTAATAATGCGGCTTCATTACACAAGTTCGCCAATTCAGCACCGGCGAAACCAGGAGTTTGAGATGCCAGCAAATTCAAATCTACATGATCTGACATCTTAATCTTTTTAGTATGAACCTTCAGAACGGCTACACGTCCTTTCAAATCGGGTTTATCGATAAGTATTTGACGGTCAAAACGTCCCGGACGCATTAATGCGGAATCGAGTACATCCGGACGGTTGGTTGCGGCCATGATGATAACCCCTTTTTCCGTGTTAAAGCCATCCATTTCGGAAAGTAACTGATTTAAGGTATTTTCTCGTTCATCATTGGAACCCATCATCATCCCTTTACCACGGCTTCGGCCAATAGCGTCGATCTCATCAATAAAGATAATACACGGTGCTTTTTCTTTGGCTTGTTTGAAGAGGTCACGTACCCGTGCCGCACCGACACCGACAAACATTTCCACAAAATCAGAACCACTCAGACTAAAAAACGGAACATCCGCTTCACCAGCCGTTGCTTTGGCAAGAAGTGTTTTACCCGTACCCGGAGGACCTACTAATAAGACCCCTTTAGGGATATTCCCCCCGAGTTTAGTAAACTTTTTCGGACTTTGGAGAAACTCGACGACTTCCTCGACTTCCTCTTTAGCCTCTTCGAGTCCGGCGACATCTTTAAATGTGACTTTATTTTCAGTTTGCTTATCGTACAGCGAGGCCTTGTTTTTCCCAATATTCAGTACTTGCTGTCCCGGATTCATCCGTTTGAATATAAATATCCAAAAAACGATGAGGAGTCCGATTGGTATAACCCAGGTTAATATTCCGCTAAACCAATCGTCTTCTACTTTGGCATCGTAGGCCACATGATTCTTATCCAATATGGGCCTGATATTATCCCCCTTGATCATCGTTGTAGTAAATGATCTGCTTGTTTTGGGACTTTGCATTTGCCATACCGTATTATCCGGTTTGCTGGTTTTCACCAAACCTTTACTTACCGCATCTTTGGTATAAGTACCAACGATATGGATATTGTTTTTTATAACAACTTTCTTTACGTAACCCTTCTTCACATACGAGAGAAACTGACTGTACTCGATATGATTTGAATTCCCGGGTGAAATAAAGTAGAATTGGATAGCAAGTAGAACGAGTAATAGAACGACATAAATCCAAATGGGAAAACGCGGGTTCTTATTTCCCGTAATATTATTACGAAGATTATTTTTTTTATTATTATTTGCTGGCATTGAATCTCTTAACTTACTTAATTCCTTAAAAAGGACTTTTTTTAATAAATTTAACAGGGATATTTAATAAAATATCTTATAGATTAGAAATATTTGACTTAAAATTAACGGGCATACTTAAACATGCCACCCTTTCTCATGAATAAACAACGACCTTTTTATTTTCATGTTGTTAAGTATGTATAGTATAAAAAACGTTTAATGACTATATTTATTTGATTTGTACTTGTTTTAAACAAGCTTAAAGTTACGGTTTAAATTACGAAAATTATACCGTAAGATTTGGAAGATTCTTTAATCTTATTATTGGATGTTTATAGCCCTATTTGTTTTTATTCTCAAATGTCCAGACATCACCGCTTGCGGTTTGCATAACGATACCATCCTCATTAGTCCGGACCTTACCTATTACAGCAAAATCTTTGAATTTTTGGGCTAATTTATCTACATCCTGTTTAGATAATGTAAATAAAAGTTCATAATCTTCTCCACCGTGTAATGCGTAGTCAATGACGTCTTCTTCCATCTCATTAGCTATCTTCCGTGTATCCAGAGATACCGGTATAGCAGCTTCATACAAATGTATACCAACGTTTGAAGAGCGGGTAATATTTTTCAAATCATTAATAAGCCCCTGACTGATATCTGTCATTGAGGAAGGAATAATATTATTTTCCTCAAAAACCTGGATAACGTCTTTTCTGGCAATAGGCACCAATTGTCTCTTAACGACATATTCATAATCGCTTAAATCAGGCTGAAAATCTTTTTGTCCTGTATCGAGCCAAAACTGTTTTTCCCGAAGTAAAATTTTCAAGCCGCCCAAAGCTCCTCCGAGATCTCCACTGATACAAACGGCGTCATCTTCCCTGGCTCCGGAACGATACACGATATTTTCGGTCGATGCTGTACCATAAACACTAACACTTATCGCCATTACTTCACGGCTGGCTGTTACGTCGCCTCCGACCAATTGTGTTTGATTATCCAAACAGGCGGCGTTGATACCTTTATACAGTTCTTTAATCATTTCAACAGAGATACGATTCGGTATCGACAGTCCAATCATGATGGCCGTAGGCCGTGCATTCATTGCATAGATATCGCTAACCGCGGCTGTAACGAGCTTATATCCCAGGTGATGAACGGGGGTATAAGTTAAATCAAAATCCACGCCCTCTATGTACGATTCCATCGAAAGTAATACGGCGTTTTTATCACTTGAACGTATAACAGCGGCATCATCATCGATTCCCTTGATGACTTCTTCACGTTTAAAAATACCACTTTGCTGTATTTCTGAAATTAAACCGGATCGACCTAAAGATTCTATAGTTGAGAATTTTTCTTCAGACATAAAAAATGTTGAAATTATTCAGGAGTTGATAAACCTATGAAATTAATAAAAAAGGGCATGTACACTAAAATAGTGTATATGCCCACTACTAAATTTACTTAGGAGTTTTAAGATAACTCCGAAAGCAAAGAAAACGTTCTACATCTGACCTTTAGGATAAGGTTTTGTAGAGTAATTGATTCTAAGCGTTCCGGCTTTACGTAACTCCTGTTTAACATCCGTGACTATACCCATTTGAGCATTTTTATCGACACGAAGCGATACGATAAGCTTAGGTTGTTGTTTCAACTTATCGTACATAATCTGCCTGATATTCGTTTTATTATTGATAATGGCATCATCTATCTGAATAGCCGTATTATCACTAATCTTATTACCGGCGAGTTTTTCAGGTCCGATATAGATATAGCTGACCAAACGCTTCTGCTCGATCTTTTGAATGTTCTTAGCATGAACATAGTCTATTTTAACTCTAAGCTTAACCTCACGTAATACCGTTGTCACCATAAAGAAGATCAGAAGGATGAAGACGATATCGGGCATAGAAGCCGTAGGGATTTCCTGCGAGGTTTTTGCTTTGCTTTTCTTAAAAGATGGCATAATAAAACCTTATTTAATCAATCGCTTTTGTTAGGTTCAGCTTCGGATATTTTTTCCGGAAAATACTTTTTGATTGCCTTTTTCTTCGAACTTCCGTCTTTCAGCTCATCAAAGGGCTTTCCGTATAATTGCCTGCTACGCGAATTACGAAGATCGTGATAAGCACCTTTTACCTCATCCAACATATGAATGTATATTCGATAGGGTGTCTTACTATCCGTCTTCAGTGATACAACTGCTTTATCAGGTGATTCTGATAAATTGGGATCTTTACCCATGTTATCAATAAACTTCTCCGCTTTTGTCTTTACTTCAGACATTGAAGCTGGCTTGTCATTAATAAGAATATTTCCCTGTGCATTCACCAGTATCTTAAGCATGTTACGCTTTTTGATCGGTGGTGGTTTCTGGTTCGGTTTAGGTGGTGGTGGAAGCACCAGTCCAATACCTGTATCGACGTCGATCGTCGTTGTTACCAGAAAGAAAATGAGCAGAAGAAACGCGATATCCGCCAAAGAAGCAGAAGGTATTTCGGGATCTTCTTTTTTCCTTTTTTCTAGAAACATATATATAGGACTTTATGTTAAAAAATCTTTTTTTTAGAAGTTGAACGTGCTGCGTAGACCCACTCCGATAGCTATTAATGCTGTTACTAATAACAGAATCAACATAGTTATCAGGCCGGATTGTGTTCCTTCTCCGGTTATCACATATGTGATAACAAATACAACGAATGGAGACACAATGGTGATGAGTTTACGCATTTTGTATTTTCCGGCAAGAATATTTTTAGAGCCGAAAATAAACATCAATAATAGTCCTATCCCCATTAAAACCAAGGCAAATCCAAGACTAAATGGCACCATAATTGATTACCCTTTCTTATTTACTTTTGAGGTAGTTAAAATTAACTCTAATTCAATTATTCTTCACTTGTCTGAGGGATATCTAAATCTTTACCCTGAGCAAGTAATGCCATTGAATCGATCAGAACGGTTGAACTTTCTTCCATCTCGATTACGAGTCGGTCTATTTTAGATACACAGTAGTTGTAACCTACCTGCAGTACAATAGCAGCCATCAGACCACCTACAGTAGTTAAAAGCGCTACTTTAATACCACCGGCAACCAGACTCGGGGAGATATCACCAGCTTGTTGGATAGCGTCAAAAGCCTGAACCATACCAACTACAGTTCCAAGGAATCCAAACATCGGTGCGAGAGAAATAAACAGTGATAACCATACCAAACCTCTTTCAAGGAAACTCATTTCGAGAGAACCATAGGTTTGAATAGCTTTTTCAGCTGCTTCGATACCTTCATCGGCACGTAAAAGACCGGCTTGAAATACAGAAGCTACAGGTCCGCGGGTCTGAGAACATAATTCTTCAGCTGCTTTGAAACCGCCGTCTTGTAGTGCTTCTTTAACGTCAACGATGAATTTACGTGTATTGACGTCAGCCATATTTAAAGTAATCAGTCGTTCCAGGAATATTGCCATTCCAAGAATAAAACAGATTATTACCGGCCACATGAATGGCCCCCCTTGGTTGAACTGATATACAAGTTCATTAAACAAACCTTGATTTGCACCAGCTTGATAAAGGAAGACAACAAAAGACATGGTCATAGAATACTCCAATTGTTACGTTTAGTGATTAAAATCTTATTTAAGCTGCAAAATGATAGATCATTTTGAAATAAATGTCAAAGTGTGAAGAAAGAAGTTACCATAAATTTTTTTTAAATGTAGAGCCAAATACATAAAAAATGACACATTCGCATGTAAAAGATTTAAACGCTGTAATTTCTTTTTACACGAATGCCACCTTTTTAAAATACAGCCCTTAAGACAAATCGCAAGGACTGAACCGGCAATTTTTTCTGTGTAGTATGACCATCGTAAGTCAAACTAGCACGAATTAAATCGCTAATTTTGTATTCTGCCTGTAAATTCCATAACCAAGAATTTCCAGATCCGGCACCGTCTGTCATTTCAAACGTTCCTAAGCCACTGGATATTCCTTTTAAATGGTTACTCCTTCTTTTTAACAGTAAATATACTTGCATTTTGGTACCAAAATAAAATCTACTTTCGGATGTAATGTTAAAAGCTGTTAAGAGAACGGGTTTTGCCGGATATCGATCTTCTTTTTTGATAATTCCGAGCTCAACCGAAGTATTTATTTTGCGATTCAGCCGGATATCCACCTTGGGATGCCACTCCCTCTTTACAATCGCATAATTACGACTTGGCAAATTCAGACTTATATTCTTGTCCCTACCCGTTAGTATAGTATTTTCAATTATATAATTCCGTTTCAAACGATATCTTACATATACCTTGTAATCCAAACCATTCGCTCTCGAAATTCCGATTGCTTCTTTATTTTGACTTAAATTATGAGAAACTGAGAATCGTACGTCATATCTCCTTGTATTTGGAAACAAATGAATCTGTTGTCTCCAATAAATTCTACCCTGTATCGTAGTCGAATCGTTACGAAATGTATTTAAATGTAATAAATATACATCCTGGAGGTGAGGTGTCGTACTAATCTCACTTATATCAAATAACGAATTAAGCTCCAAATTATTAATTATTTGAGAAAATATCTCATTTTTATCATCTTTTACATTTTGAAACAGATTGATTGGCTTTATCGTATTTCGTATTCGTGTCTTTAAGTCTATCACCGGTATCAAGTTATCTGAAGGTACAAATTGCTTAATATAGGTTCCCTCGTTCTGATTTTGCTCCGGAAAAAACTCATCAATCTGCTGAATTCCATCATGATTTAAATCTTTCCACACATACTGACCAATATCCGGTCCAACTTTAATATAGGTCTCCTGTAACAAAGCTTTTCGCTGTGTACTCACATCATAATAGACTTGCCCATCTATAAAACGATGTAAAGGTCGATAATTAGTGATTGACCGTACAAACACTCCCTTCGAGTTCTGTGATTGATCATTTAACTGAAAATACCTTGTGTATTTTTTTCGCCGAAACGCAATATTATTGATCGTGTTGAAGGCGCTTGATGGCTGATAGGTAAATCCATACCGTTGAGTCAAAGCACTCGCTTGTCTTTGAAACCGATTATTCGCAATACGATCATCCTTCCTGTAAGAATACTGTGCACTTACACTAAATTTTCTGATCTGATATGAAATGCCAGGTTTAAAATCAATATACTGCAAAGAATTATTAAGTAAAGAATCATTTACGGTAGCAAGATCTCGTTGTCTCCTCGTTTCCTGTTCTAAGCCGAACTCGGGTTTGATCGTCCCGGTTAAGAAGGGGAAACTATATTGAGCGCTGCCAAATTGACGTAACCAGTCCCCCTTTTGTTTACTAAACTGATCGGTACTTGCGATGCGTTCGATTTTGTAATCAATTTGTGGTAGCCCTGCTTCATGACTGGAAAAAGATACATTTTGCCGGTCACCGTGAAATTCATCGCGATTTATTTTTCCATAACTCAAATTTAAATGAGTATTATGAGTAGCCTGCCAGCCAGATTCAAGCTGAGTTATTTTCTCGGCTGATTGCTGATTGTTTGTAATATTCCAATTTCGTTCAAACTCAACCGGACGCGTTCGATCAAAAAAAGCAAAATTACGTCCTGTATAACGTTGATCAATATTTAGTGAGAAGGTACCGATATCTGTTTTGGTTGATGTTACCTTGCCACCAACTAAATATGCATTATCAAAATTACTATTATCGCCAATATTGGAGAATCGATTCTTGTCAAGACTGCTTCCGGCCCATTCCCCATAAAAACTAACATGTTGTGTAGGATGATAATTGCTCCTTACCGAAAACATTTTATGATCAATTGGAGGCGTCAGAGTTCGCAAGGTATCATATTGTCCGGCACCTTTTCCAACCCATTGGTAGACAATACCATTTAATTTACGACCAACCCGTTGATAGGAACCATTTCCATCACCTGCGATGCTGAAATGCACCCGGTAAATATTCCGGGAATTATCCGGCTGATTAACATATATTTTGTGTGGCTGACCGTTAATTACGGTGTCTTTTCTCGTGTACAGGACATATTGCGATTGATTATGGTACGTAAGCGAATCCACACCACTCACAACCGCTTTAGATGGGTCATTCCCGGCTTTACTCAGAATATTAATTTCGTTATCAGTTAGTGAGAGCTGTGCATTCAGATTGTCACTATCCGCTTCTCTCATGACCGATGTCCCGATGCTTAATTTACCTCCCAAAAGCTTGTTATCCTGACCTTCTGCCGCAAGAAGTGTTCTGTTAAATTTCTGATCCAAATATTGAAACTCGACTGTTATTCGTGATTCTGAAGTTATAATTTGTTTATTAGTAAATGTGATCTCCCCCAGACTGTAATCAATCACATAATCGTTTTCCTCACCCCTTTTTAATAGCACACCGTCTATATACACCCGTTCTGTACCTGCAAGCACGATAATAAAGGGCTCGTTATTAACTCCCGTTAATCGATAAGGTCCCTGTACCCCATCTTGTCCATTAAATTTCATGATGCGGAATTTTCCACGCTCTACGGATGCCGCCACATTGTAATTTCCGTAGGGGGAACGGGTTTGAAAGTCGACTCCCTGCAACCTCCGGTTTATTCGGGCAAATGCACTGCTATCCATATGAACATCGATATCACCTAATTGTAATGCACTTTTTCTGCTCTTGAACTGAATAAAGACTTTATCGAACTGTTTGAGGTTCTGCGTACTTCCATCCGGCTGAATAGGCGTGTTTTGATCGGTTAACGTCGCAAGTACTGAAATGTCGTTTGTAACCTGTCCATTCAGATCAAGGCGCAGTCCGCTTTCCAATGATAAATCCTGATTCGTTCCTATCGTAATTCCGCGCGTCAGGCTGCCACTTTTATTGATTTGTGCATTACCAAATAAATCATTACTCGTATAAACTCTGCTGATTTGTGATTCTGATTTACTACTGTCAGAATGAGTGATATCGTTTATATTGGGCTTCCAGGTGACCATCTTACGATTGTAAAACGAGCGTTTTAAGAGAAATGGCAGGACCCTGTAGGATAATGTGACTTCCTTTAGTGGCAACGATAATCCGGTGTTTTTTGCAAGATGCCAGGTCCCCTTCTGATGATTAAAATCCCAGTATTTTTTAGGTAATAACGTATCGGCAACCCTTACCTCTAAGGATTTTTCCAAGACCCAGTAACTCAAAAAAAAAGTAGAATCAGATGTTACATTCTGAATTTTTTTTTCAAGCTTGATCGTGGTTTGCCCCCAAGATAAACATGGATATAATACCCCTAATAATGCGAATATAATGAAGCGGTACTTCAATAAAGGTTTCCGTCTTGAACTCTTACGATTTAATAAATTAGCTATAAATTGATTAATCTCTCTAATTAAACCAAATTTTTACCGTAAAAGTCAATCATATAAGGCTTTGCAAAACCAAGGATTATTGTTCAATAACAAAGCCTGGGCGACTTCGAAATCGCAGATATTGGACAAAAGAACGGTTTTGCATAGCCGTCTAATAGTCGATCAGCCTGAATTATTCACGTAAGCTACAAGAAATAATACCAATCATAAAAAAACAATATCTTATAAAGAATAAAGTTTTCCTCAAATTTGAGGCGTCTAAAAAGAGCTGCGAAATGTTACCGAGCTCTGCGTTGAATTTAAAAATGCTTAATCAAGGTATTCTTGTACATTTCATGCTCATTTTTAATTCCGAAAGCTTTGGGGACACAACTAAATTTCTTGGTGAATAATCCGGGTTAGCTCTTCGCGATTTGATTGAATTTTTGCAGACCGGAATTCAAAAACTTTTCAAATTTTTGTGCGTCTGCATAACCCGACCAGCGTGCGAGTAGATGCCCGGTATGTGGGTCTACGATGGCATAGGTAGGTAAAGCTACCGTTCCGGTAAGTTTGAACTGAAATCGCTGATTTTTGGGTCCGGTCTGACTATCATCCGTATAAAGTCGAACTAGTTTAAAATCATTAAATCTACTTTGAACTTTCTTTTTAGGAAAAACATTGGCCTCCATAGCCCGGCAATTGGTACAGGTATAACCGGAAAAATCAATGAATATCGGTTTATTCACTTCTTGAGCTATCGTTTTAACCGAATCGTAGTTCTGACTCCATTGATCACTTTTTTGATTACTTTTCCCATTAAACTGATTAATTGAATATACCAGACTGATATCGGTTGCTTTTTTGGGAGGAAGCCAGGCATCCCAAATACCTAAAGAGGATCCCAACAGACCGGGTACCAAATAAAGAGAAAACCCTAAAAATGGAATGGCCAGTAATAAACGGACGGTAGAAAGGGCTCCTTTTTTCCCTTCATGTTTCAATCGAATTTTACCTAACAGATAAAAACCGGCCATAGCTGATATCACGATCCAGGCCGATATGGTCAACGGTCGTGTGATGATATTCCAATTCCAGACTAAATCGGCATTTGATAAAAATTTGAAGGAAGCAGCCAGTTCAATAAAACCTAATATCACTTTAACAGAATTCATCCATTCACCACTCTTTGGCAAAGATTGTAACCAATCCGGGAACATGGCAAATAATATGAATGGGATGGAAAAGGCTGTTGAGAATCCTATCATACCAATAATCGGATAGAACCATCGTCCGGTGGTAGTAGCTGCTAAAATACCTCCTACAAAAGGAGCCGTACAAGAAAAAGATACTGCACTGATGGTGAGACCCATAAAGAGAATACCGACCATTCCTCGTTTTTCATTACTTTTTTTATTGAGATAATTAGTCAGCTGATACGGGAGGCGGAGTTCGAAAAGTCCAAGCAGACTTATCGAGAATACAATAAAAATGAGACCTAACAAGAGATTCACAACTGGATTGGAAGCAAAACGTGATGCCCCGGAGGCCCCCATAACCAAAGCCAAAATAATTCCAAGCAATGTGAAGGTACCAATAATTGACAGACCGAATAACAGAGCATTAGAAACAGCCTGGGTTTTATTTCCGTTCGACTGTTTACTAAAAAACGACACTGTCAATGGGATCATCGGAAACACACAGGGTGTTAATAATGCGGCTAACCCTGCTGTTATGGCAATCCATAAATAGGAAAGAATACCGTGTTGCAAAAAAGAATTAATCTCAGTAGTTGATGTTATTTTCTCTTCTTTACCATTGCCAGAACCAGGCTGATTATTCTTTTGAGAAGGTGCTATTAAAGCCGGCTCAGAACTTTTTTTGATCGGTTTACTGCTCACTCCTTTTACTAATACCGGGATTGTCATTTCACGATGTGTTGGCGGCAAACACATCCGGTCATTACAGACCATGAAGTGAACCTGTATCTTTACATTCTGTTTTCCCTGTATACTCTTTTTAAATGCGATCGGTATACGATAATTGGCAGAATCGGAATGCAGCCCCAACTCCATATTAAAGTTTGGATCAAACGTATGTTTGGGAGGATTCTCTTTGATACTATCCGTCAATTGGGCATTGTTCGATAGTACCTTAAAAGAAGTCGGCACCGGACCATTCTTCCCGAGATTCATAGAGTACAAATGCCACCCTTTATCGATATGGGCATGAACTTTTACTATAAAAGATTCTCCTGCTTTAACTTGTTTCGGAGCCTCTTGTACAGAAAATTTAACAGGATTTGGGATCCCCTGACCTTTAACAAAAGAAGGGGATAATGCCATAAGACACATCCCCAGAATAACATAAATACGTTTCACGATGATTTTTTTAGAATTAGATCATCCAATATTAAGACTCGGCTTTCTTAACGACCCAGATTTTGAGATTCGCACTGATGTCATTCAGCAGATTGACTGTGGCGTTATATTCACCTAAAGCCTTAACATCTTCATTTAGTTCAATTTTTCTTCTATCAACTTCGATACCTTTTTCTTTCAAAGCATCGGCAATTTGTGATGTTGTAACCGTACCGTGGATTCGTCCTTCTTCACCACTGGTAACCGGGATGGTAACGGGTGTCTCCGCAATTTTCTCAGCTAATTCTTTGGCAGCTTCCAGATTCAACTCAATCTTCTTCTCTGCCTGACGCTTAACCTCTTCAATTGCTTTTAACGCACCTTTACTGGCCATGACTGCCTTACCCTGGGGAATCAGGTAGTTCCGGCCATACCCATCTTTAACATCAACAACTTCTCCAACGTCACCTAATTTATCAACGTTCTCTTTTAATATTAATTTCATCGCAATATCCTTTTAATATTATTAGCGTAAGTTTTCAGCAACATATGGTATCAAAGCCAAAAAGCGAGCTCTTTTTACCGCTTTTGCAAGTTGTCTTTGATATTTAGCGCTTGTTCCAGTTACACGACGTGGTAAAATCTTACCTTGATCGTTGATAAATCGTTGAAGTACGTCCACGTCTTTATAATCGATGTATTCTACACCGACTTTTGTGAAAACGCATTCTTTATCTTTTAATTGACTTTTCTGTGGGTGTGCAGGATTCTTTAACATAATTAATTTCTTTCGTTATGGTAGAATTGATGACTTTTATTTTAATTCTGATGAATTGAGAAATACCGATATTATTATTCTTCTTCGGATTCTTTCTTAGCGAAAATATCGGGAGCTTCACCTTTTTTCTTCAACTCATAATGTCGTTTCATCTTACTGTCAAATTTAATTGCAAGATTACGCATTATGTTATCATCAATTCGCATGGTTCTTTCAAGCTTGGCAATAACATCACCATTCGCTTCAAAGTGAACATTTACGTAGTAGCCACTTTTCTTATTATTAATTTCGTAAGCTAATTCGCGTATCCCCCATTCATCCACTTGATCAATAGTGGCTTCGTTCTCTTTTAGAAAATTGTTGTATTTTTCAACCGTTTCTTTGGTTTGATTTTCTTCAAGAACGGGATTTATAATATAGGTAAGTTCGTAAAAATTCTTCTTGTCCATTATAAACAGATCCTATGGTTGTTCGTTTTAAAACAGTCGTTAGTGTATCTAACGACAGGAGCCGATAAATATAAATAAATTTTATATCAAAGCCAATTACGGTAAATGCACAGATGCAATTCCGCTGGCGTAATGATAATGTGCGAGTATATGGTATAACTGTGAAGGATATACACCAAAATACAGCGTACCAATAGCCAGAACGATTAATGTGACTTTAAAAATAGTACCGGGTGCAATCAGCGTTACCTCTTCTTTACCTTCACGCATGTACAGATAGACCATAACTCGCAGATAATAGTAAACACTGGCGACACTCGCGAGAATGCCGACGATTGCCAGTCCCAGGTATCCTGCATTGATAGCAGCGGCAAAAACTTTGTACTTCGCTATAAATCCAACAAAGGGTGGAATACCGGCCAATGAAAATAGGAATATGGAGAGTAGAATCCCCATCAATGGCTGTTTAAAACCTAAACCCGCGTAATTTTCCACACTTGTAAAATCCAAGCCTTTATGTCTTTCATAATAAGCGACAACTCCGAAAGCACCGACATTCATCAGTGTGTAAGCAAATAAGTAGAACAATACGGAACTGTATCCATCAGCGGATCCGGCTACGAGACCAACCAGTAAATAACCGGCATGTGCGATACTCGAATAGGCCAGCATTCTTTTCACATTATCCTGAACAATGGCGATGAGATTTCCGATAACCATAGTCAGTATGGCGATAACTACTATAACTTCACTCCATCCCGCAATAGCACCGGGTAACGCTCTTGTCAAAACCATGATCAAGGCTACAAACGTAGCCGATTTTGAAGCTGTAGCCATGTATGCTGTAACGGTTGTCGGAGATCCCTGATAAACATCGGGAGTCCACATATGGAACGGAACAGCTGATACTTTGAAGAAGAATCCCACGAGTAACAGACCGACACCAGCCCAGTATATCAAATTTTTGTTACCGGCAGCTGCAATATCGGTGAGATGCATGGTTCCGGTTGCACCATATAACAATGCGATGCCATACAATAAAAAGCCTGTTGAAAAAGCTCCCAGGAGAAAATATTTCATGGAAGCTTCGATACCTGTTTTTCCTTCTTTAACCAAACCGGCTAACACATATAAACAAATAGACATGGTCTCAATTCCGATGAATACCATCACCAGATTTGCAGCACTCGCAAGGACCAGCATACCGACTGTAGCAAACATCATCAGGGCATAAACTTCCCCGTAATTATGGTTGATACTCGTCAGATATTCTTTAGACAGAAGGACACAGAATAAGGTTGCAATAAGAATGACCAAAGCCCCGAAACTTGCAGCACCTCCATATGCATACATTCCCGAGAATGCTTCACCGGCAGGCATTGTCAAATCCATAACACTTATAAACGCACTGATCAATAACGCAATTACCGAAACCCAATAAATGCTTGGGGAATCATCAGAAAAAGCATCAATCATCAGTATGGTCAAACCAGCTACTGCAACTATTATCGCGGGTAAAATAGTTGTTAACTCTTGTACAATTTCCATTTATCTTACTTATTATAAATTGATTCTATGGATTCAGCTAATTCAACATCTTTATCTGTGATTTTGTCACCGGCATCATGCGTTGTCAATCCAATTTCCACTTTATTATAAACATTAAACAATTCCGGATGATGTTGTAACGCCTCGGCTTCGAAAGCCAAACGCATAATAAATGTCGCTGCTTCTTTAAAGTTGTTGAATGAAAATTCTTTTTTAAGTTTATCAGATTCAATCGTCCACCCTGGTAATTTCCCAAGGGCTTCATCTAATTGTTGTTTCGATAGTTGATTAGCCATAATCACTTAATGTTATTATCTGCTAATTTGTTTGTAATATCATATACTCTACTTGCCCACTTTGGCAAATTAGAGCTCTTAGCATCTTGACGAATCGCTATAGCTTTATTTTTAGAACTTTGTAATAATTCGCTCACTTGTTTTGCTGAATAGCGAGTAAATGTTGTTGGATGTATTCCAATCCAAAACATGAAAATAACCAGAGGAATAAGCAAACCAATTTCTCTGGCATTTAAATCAATCAATGATTTGTTTTTTTCGTTGGTAACCGGACCAAAGAGGACTCTTCTGTACATCCAAAGCATATAGGCTGCTGCAAGTACAACCCCTAATGCTGCAAAAATCGTGAATGCATGTGAACCTAAAACGGAAGATCCAAAGGATCCGGTCAGGATTAAGAATTCACCAACAAAACCGTTTAATCCGGGAAGACCAATCGAAGCCAGTGTCGCAATCATGAACATGAGTGCAAAAACCGGAACGATTTTAGCAATTCCTCCATATTCGGATATTTCACGAGTATGCCTCCGGTCATAAATCATTCCGACGATAAGGAATAAAGCACCAGTCGAAAGTCCGTGATTGATCATCTGTATAATTGAACCCTGTACGGAAATGGTTGTCATGGCAAAAATACCTAAAACAACGAATCCAAGGTGACTAACCGAGGAATAGGCCACCAGTTTTTTAACATCTTTCTGTACCATAGCAACGAGCGCTCCATATATGATTCCGATGATCGCCAGAACCGCTATATAGGGTGCAAACATCATGGATGCATTGGGAAATATGGGTAAACAAAAACGTAACAGTCCATATGTCCCCATCTTCAGCATGATGGCCGCAAGGACAACGGAACCCGCTGTCGGTGCTTCTGTGTGAGCATAGGGCAACCATGTATGAAATGGAAACAAGGGTACCTTAATACAAAAGGCCAAAGCAAATGCCAGGAAGAGGTATGTTTGTTGAACCAATCCTATATGAAATGCCGGACTCGCCAGAATGCGCCAGTCCGTCGTAAATACTCCATGGTTGACCGTATTTCCAGCCAAATATCCAAGATAGATAATGCCGACAAGCATTATCAGAGATCCGAATAAGGTATAGATGAAAAACTTAACAGTTGCTGTTATACGTTCCTTACCACCCCATATCCCGATGAGGAAATACATTGGGATCAAGCTCAATTCGAAAAAGATGTAGAATACAAACAAATCCAGAGCAGCAAATACTCCTAAGGAAGCCGTTTGTAAAATCATCAACATGGCAAAGAATCCCTTGACATGTTTGGATACCGAATTCCATGCCGACAAAACGACAATCGGACCAAACAAAGTCGTTAACATAAACAGAAGTAAACTGAGTCCGTCTAATCCCGTTATGTATTTAATATCCAGACCGGGAAGCCATGCACCGCTTACGGTGAGATATTGGGCTACGCCAGAATTTCCGGCATTAAAATTAAAAATAAGTGATAATGAAATAATAAATGTAGCAAGGGTGGCGATCAGGCTTATCCACTTGACCTGTTTATCACTTCGAGCCAAGAGAATGCCAATCAACCCTGCTAATGGCAAATAAATGGTAATATTTAATAATGTACTCATTGTGTGAATTTCGTGATTATCAAAGTATCAGAATTCCTAATACAATTATTACACCAAGAACCATTATCAAGGCGTAGTTCTGAGTTACTCCTGTTTGAATATATCTGAATATACTTCCAAAAAGTCTTACGATACCGCCGACAGCATTTACAATGCCATCAATAACTTTCATATCAAAAACGGCTAATACACTTTCCGAAAATCTGACAACCGGTTTAACAACGTAGCCTTCATATGCTTCGTCGAAATTATATTTATCAACCCAAAGCTTATAAAAGCCGCCAAATTTTTCGGCCAGGTAAGCATCCGAAGCATCAACTTTATCTTCGGAATACATTTTATAAGCTACGATTGCGGCACTGACTGCCAGGATGATCGATATCGACATCAGTATCCATTCGGTTCCCGGACTCATCACATTGGCTGCTGTAACCGTTACATGATCGAGCCATCCGCCTATCCAATTAATGTGAGCTTCACTACCAAAAGTTTCCGCCCAAAATTTCGGAAGGCCGATAATACCAGCAATTGCAGACAGAATACCGAGTGTCCAAAGCGGAACCGTCATATTCCATCCGTTTTCTTCAAGATATTTCTCTGAACCTTCGGCACCCTTCACACGTTTCGGTAATTTAAATGTACCATGGAAAGTTCCAATCGTAAGGCGGAACATGTAAAAGCCGGTCAGGAAAGCTGTTATCATACCAATCCCCCATACAAAGAAATACATTCCCTGAGCATAATGTCCGAGACCGGAATTGAATGCAAATGCCAGGATTTCGTCTTTTGAGAAAAATCCAGAAAAGATAGGGATACCAGAAATGGCCAATGTCGCCAGCATGAAGGTCCAATAAGTAGAGGGCATATATTTCTTTAACCCTCCCATATTTCGCATATCCTGCGGATCAAATTCCACATGATTACCATCATGTTCCAGCTTATGCTCGACACGGTGCATACTTGTAATTACGGAACCGGCACCGAGGAACAAAAGTCCTTTAAAAAAGGCGTGAGTAATTAAGTGAAACATAGCGGCTGCATACCCACCAGCTCCCAAAGCAAGAAACATATAACCCAGCTGAGACACCGTAGAGTAGGCTAATACTCGTTTGATATCTTTTTGGGTGATGGCAATGGTCGCTGCAACTATAGCAGTTATACCACCGATAACGGCCACCACAAGCATTACAGACGGAACAAGAGCATACAGGAAGGATAATCTTGAAATAAGATAAACTCCCGAGGTAACCATTGTTGCCGCGTGAATCAGAGATGAAACCGGAGTCGGACCCGCCATAGCGTCTGGTAACCAAACAAATAATGGTATTTGCGCACTTTTACCGGTTGCACCGATTAAGAATAATAATGTTATCCAAAAAGCATCATTGTGGGAGATATTATGAACATTCTTGATGATCACGCTGAAATCGAGACTGCCAACTGCGTGGAACAGTATGAACATGCCGATTAGAAAAGCGAAATCACCAACCCTGTTATAAAGGAAAGCTTTTTTAGCCGCTATGGCCTTACTCATATCCTCATACCAGAAACCGATCAGAAGGAAAGAACAGAGTCCGACACCTTCCCAACCGAGGAAAAGCAGAAGGACGTTACTTCCCATGACCAGATTCAACATGGCGAAGATGAATAAGTTCATATAGGAAAAAAACTTCCAATATCCAGGATCGTCTGCCATATATCCCATCGAATACAAGTGAATCAGCGAACCGACTCCTGTTACCACCATAACCATTATAATGGATAGCGGATCAATTCGATATGCGATATCTGTTGAAAAATTACCTGCTTTAATCCAGGTAAACAGATGAACAACGATAGGTTCAGAGGTCGAACTCATGTTAATAAATAACAATACCGCTATGACGAAAGGAATGAATACGGCAAGAGTTCCTAACCCTCCAATGAATGCTTTATGTTTTCGATAAGAATCTGATTTCAGTCCAACCAGACCGTTAATCAGAAATCCCAAAAGTGGGATTGCTACTATAAATGGTATTAAATCACTATACGGATTCATCGAGCTATACTCTTATAATTTTTTTTAAACTCAAATCCTTCTAGTAAAAATGGTTCACCTTTAACGAGTTAGCCATTTTTATATACCGGATTACGGCTGTCTAATAATTCAATGATTTTCTGAAGATCAAAGATACAAAAAAGTGTAGGAACATAAAGCCTTAATCCGAAACTTTATTCATAAACACTTCTTAATGTCGCCCCAAAGTTATGATCATTCTGACAAATTTTCATCTATCTTTTCAAATTTGATGTTTTAATTTAACATTCTTTTCAATTATTGTGTGTTTTTTACTCGTTTTGGATTTTGAAACATGCATTCTTGTCTTATTTTATTTCACGTTCATTTATCATTAAACTAATTTTAAGTTCTAGGAGGACATAGGTGACTTCAAAAAAGTGGTTCAGGTTTTTACTGAAAACGATTCCATTTTTCATGTTTCTTTTTACGACGTCTCTTGCCTTTGGTCAGAGCACGGAAGCACATGGATTTAATGGAGCCGAATTAAGTTTATTCTGGACAATCCCATTTGTAGGTATTTTGTTATCTATCGCGTTATTCCCCCTGTTTGCCCCAGAATTCTGGGACCATCATTTCGGCAAAGTATCGGCAGCATGGAGCTTGTTAATTATTGTTCCCATGTTGATCGAGTTTGGTTTACACGCAACATTATTTGAGGTATTAGATACATACTTATCTGAATACATCCCCTTCATCATACTTTTATTGGCATTATTTACTATTGCCGGGGGGGTGCGGATTACAGGTGAATTATCCGGTAGTCCGGGCGTAAACACTATTATGCTTTTAATCGGAACGATCCTGGCAAGCTGGATGGGAACCACAGGCGCGGCAATGTTGATGATTCGTCCGGTGCTTCGTGCTAATGAATGGAGAAAGCATAAAGCTCACACATTTATATTTTTCATATTTCTTGTGGCAAATATCGGGGGCGCATTAACGCCATTAGGTGATCCGCCTCTGTTTATCGGATTTTTACAAGGCGTTCATTTCTTTTGGACAACAGAACATTTATTCCTGGAAATGATCTTTGTTGCCACAATACTTCTCGTATTATATTATTTTTGGGATCGATCAGCTTATAAAAAAGAAACAGAGGAACCACCAGAAAGCAATGGTGAAAAAATTGGGATTGAAGGGAAATTTAATCTCTTACTTCTTGTAGGTATCATTATAGCAGTTTTATTTTCCGGTTTTGTAAAATTGGGAGATATTAACATTTATGGTGTTCACTTACCCATTCAAAATGAGATCCGGGATCTGGCTATGTTAGTTCTGGCCTGGGTTAGCTGGAGGTTTACACCGAAAGAAAGTCGTGCTGCCAATGGTTTCGACTGGTTCCCGATCATCGAAGTTGGTAAACTTTTCGCAGGTATCTTTATTACGATTATTCCGGCTATCGCCATTTTACGAGCTGGTGAAACAGGGGCTTTGGGAGCTGTTGTAAAATTGGTAACCCATCCAGACGGAAGTCCTAATGATCATATGTATTTTTGGATTACCGGCGCGCTCTCATCCTTCCTGGATAACACGCCAACTTACATGGTATTCTTCAATACAGCAGGCGGACATGCTGCCGAGCTAATGACGACATATGCATCTACCCTTGTAGCTATTTCGTGCGGTGCCGTGTTTATGGGTGCTAACTCTTACATTGGAAATGCACCAAACTTCATGGTCAAATCTATTGCAGAATCTGACGGTGTTGATATGCCTTCATTTCTCGGTTATATGAAATGGTCGTTTGGTATTTTAATCCCGACATTTATTCTGTTCTCTTTTGTGTTCCCCCTCTTTGAGAAATTTATCGAAATGCTATTATCCTAGTTCATAAGGAACAAATAAAAGGGTATCCGGCTAATATTACGTTATCCGGTTACCCTTTTTAATTTTTATGTTGAAACCGGAAAGCTTTTCCCGGGAGAAATCAGCCAATCTTATCAATCATATCTTCATACTTTTTTCTCGAGCTTTTCAGGGTGATATTTTTTCCAATATCTCATCAAACCACTTACACTCATCCAGGATGGATCCGCTATTTCATATTTTCCCAATCCTTTTTTATCCAATCCTGATTCTTTGAGATCTGACTGTAAATATCGCTCAAAATCTTTGGTAATTTGTTCTTTTTCCTTTCCATCAATCATCTGTTGCTTCATCCAGTCTGCATAGCGATATAAACGCTCCTCAAGCTCATCCAGATGATTCCCGACATCTTCGTATTTGCCAAAGTGTGTTAGATACAAGGCTTCTGGCCTGAGTTCTCTCAGCCTATCAATAGACTTCTGCCATAATTCCAAGTTTATATCCGGTGGCGGACAAGGTGGCTCAACAGCTTTCCCATCAATTCGCACACCGCCGACATCGCCAGTAAACACGACATCGTCGATGACATAGGCCAAATGATGCTGTGCGTGTCCCGGAGTGTACAGAGCCTTAATTTTGGTGTTTCCTAAGCGGATTTCATCACTGTCTTCAACGATATGAATCTGATCGGAAGAAATGGGCTTCATTGTTCCCCACAGAAAATCCATTTTGTCACCATATATTCGTTCCGCAGATTGTAAAAGCTTTGATGGATGAGCCATGTGAGGAGCGCCTTTGGAATGCACATGAATCGTTGCTCCGTTCTCCGCAAAATGCCAGGCCGCCCCTGCATGATCCAAATGGATATGAGTTAACAAAACATGTTTTATCTCTTCGGGATCATATCCCGATTCTTTAATCCCCTTCTCCAAATTAGAAAAAGTCGAATCCGGTCCCGTTTCAATCAAAAAAGGTCCGTCGCTTGTTTCAATAAGAAATGATGCGATCGTCTGCTCCGAAAAAAAATTTAAATCAATTATTTTAATCATAGGTCGATGCTGTTAGAATACTTTTCGTTTCTGAATAGTTAAACTACATCATATAACACTCGATTGTTATAAAAATGTTCAATAGTTGAAATGTGAGTCCTTTCTTAAAAAATTAGCATAAATAACAAAAGTAGCATGTATACTATTGTATTTTAAAAGTTTATACAAATTTGAATAATCTTCAATTTTGAGGACGTTAGAAAAGCCGTGAATAATCCGAGTTAGATAGACGTTATGTTTCCTATTTGGTACATAAAGGCACAAAGATCTGGAGGCGAATTCTTGGGTTCAACCCATCTATTATCCCTACGGGATATTTTTAATGATCAATTATCATTTAAAGAATAAACAACTCGGGTGTAGGGACGTTGTATGCAACGTCCCTACCGATTTTATGGATTCTAAATCATTAATATTTATGTAATGTAGCGTGAGTTCGAACTTAAATCTTATCAAAACAGCGTCTTGGGATGACTTTCTCACTTTGAAGATTTCTCCCTCCGGTCGAGATGACGCTTAGAGGCTTTGGTATTTAATGCCCGATATAGTCAACGGCGTCATCTCGAACCTCTTGGGTGAGAGATCTTCGGGGCGCGGTATAACCTCGAATCGGTTTCCTGGGTATTGTTTGTTTTCAGATCTGTCCAAAACGTTAATAAAA